>SMVB01342607.1_pt1 | contig 24465 bp, 22 predicted proteins | sample 2456461 | NCBI WGS metagenome assembly SMVB01 (sample SAMN11095934, study PRJNA526329) | marine sediment metagenome | biome: Marine sediment; feature: Surficial sediment; material: Deep marine sediment; isolation source: Hadal surficial sediment | place: Pacific Ocean | collected 2014-05 | depth...
AGGTAACTCTGGAGAGGCACGACGTTGTAACGGCGCGCCAAATACGCCATGTGGCTTGTGAACCTCGACGATTCGACGTGGATTCCGGACGGGTCACGAAGCTGTTGCGGTTCCTCCGAGACGCCGTGGTAGCAGAGAATCATGACTCGATGTCGGTTCCACCATCGGAAAAAGCTGGTGAGCCCCAGCACATGACAGAGCCAAAAGAAGAGATGCTTCAAGAGGCAAGAGTTCGATTCCCGCACAGGATGACGCACGAGGACCGGCTGATGGACGTTGCAGTGGGCGCGTTCGCCGGTGCAGCTCGAGTCATGGATCAGAAGTGCGGGCGTCGACCGCTGACCCGATGCGAGGCTTTCGGGCGACGAACGCTCCCATGTGGCCAAAGCACTCTTGTAGAGCTCTGATGAGGACAGACTCGCCCGCGGATTTGCCGATCTCACTGACCGCGACCCGATGAAGCAAACCTTCCCGTGTCGCGGCATGCGGTTGCTCATCTTGCACGGGAGCCGAGCCTTTGGTTGGACCGCTTTGCGTCCTTGCAGTGACGCGTCCCCGAATGGTCGTCTCGATGCGGCGCCACGTTCCCGACAACCATGGAGAATCTCGGAGGCCCCACTGCCAGCCGATAGGCTTTTGCTCGAGGAGCTCGAGGCCGACATGGCCGAGTGCTTGTTCGAGCTCGGTTTTCGTAAAGAGGTATTGATGGAACCGCCACCCATCGAGTTTCTTGACGGGATCCGCCTTCGTCGTCGAAGTAGATAATCGACCTTCGGAAGCGATCGTCTCGCCGCTAAAAAAAGCACGAAGACGGCGCTCCAGGTTCAGGAAAGGCATAAAACCAACGAGTACTCCGCCCGGTTTGAGGACGCGGATCGCTTCTCGGAGTCCCTGTTCCGGTCCGTGCTCGAAGTGCTCGAGGACTCCACCAGAGAGGTAGGCGTCGAAGCGGTTCGAGCGAAACGGGAGCGTCTGTACATCTGCGACCGCGAGAGGGAGTGTCTCGTCGCGACAGCGGACGCGTTTCGCGCTCGCCCAGGAATAATCCACGCCGACCATGTTGCGGCCTTGCTCGCGCCAGTAGATACAGTGTTGGCCAAGACCAAATCCGCCGTCCAGGACGATGTCCCGCGGCCGCGTATATCGATTCAGGAACTCGCTTAGGGGCTCATAGGCGCAGAAAGCGAGCGCCTCTGGGAACCAATCATGTTCATCCCAATGAGAGTCCCAGTAGGCCACGCCGGGCGCGTTATCGTCAGGGAGAAATTGTTTCCACATCAGTTGCTAATTCCATCGCAATGCTGGTAGTCACTGTCCAAGATTGGTGGTGTCGGGGGTGGTGGAAAGCCGCCGGGGGCGTCACCTCAAGGTGATTCGTGTCAAGGATTCTGAGAAGGATACACTCTGAGTGTAACAAGCCGACCCGCCCGCGAACAAGCTTTGGGAAACCACCTGACAACACGAAGAGAGCAAATCTTTGTGGCGCGCCGGGCAAGCGTGGCGGTGAGGTGGTGAGGTTGATTTGCTACCATAGAAGAGAACCATCCATCGACAATTTGGAAATTCTGTTTCGGGAGCCGGAAGCTCATGCTGAGGACATCCATCCGCGCCTTGACTCCGCTCGCGACGGCTTGAGAGACGAATGCAAGTACTGGTCGCGCTTTTCGTCTCGACTCTCTGCCACGTCCTGCTCCTCGCTTTTTTCAAACGACGCTACGACCCCGGCTCGTTTCGCGTCGTGTCGCTCACCTATGTCGGCACGATCACTCTTCGCTATGCGCTTGCCGTTTACCTCTGGCTGAATCACACCGATATCGGGTTCAGCTCGACCTTTTGGGGCGATTCCCAGACCTACGATCGTTTCGGCGCCGCGCTTGCGGAGAGTTGGTCTCACGGCTTTTCTTCAACGCTCTGGGCCGAGACGGGGCAGGGGATGGTCAACAAAGGATTCATCTATTTCGTAGCCAGCGTTTATTATTTCTTTGGGCGAAACGTCCTGCTCGTGCAGTTTCTCAACGGCATCATCGGCGCGCTGACGCCGGTCGTCATCTTCGAGCTAGGACTTTCGCTCTATAACCGCCGCGTCGCCACGACGGCCATGCTCTTGACCGCCTTTTTTCCCCAGATGATCTTCTGGTCCTCGGCACTCTACAAAGATCCCGCGGTCATGTTGTGCATCGCGGCGAACATCCTCGCGGTCGTCAGGCTGCAACGTCAGTGGAATCCGGCCTGGATCGCGGCCTACGTTCTGACGGCGGGCGCCCTCGTTTGGCTGCGCTTCTATATCTTCTATGCGACATTGGCCGCGGCCGCGATCGGGTTGCTCGTTGGGAACCGGAGGAGTCCGGTCTTGGGGCTTGTCACGCAGTTGAGCCTCGTTTTCGCCGTCCTTTTGCTCCTCGCCTACACCCCGGTCGGGCAGGAAGTGCTACTTCGAAGCCGTTTCCTTGATTTGGAGCTACTGCAATTCTCACGTAGCGACCTCTCGAACGCGGGAAGCGGTTATGCCAGCGACGCCGATATCACCACGATGGGTGGCCTACTCAGCGTGCTGCCGGTCGGCATCATGCATCTGATGTTTGGACCCTTCCCGTGGACGGTGAGCAATCTGCGACAGGCCTTGGCGCTCCCCGACGTGCTGGCTTGGTACGCGCTCACACCGGCGCTCATCGCAGGTATCGGCCTGGCCTTGAAGCGGCTCCGACAGACGATGCCCATCCTCGTTTTCACGACCGCACTGACGCTTGCCTATGGCGCCTTTCTCGGCAATGTCGGAACAGCCTATCGGCAGCGCACCCAGATCATGATGTTCTATTTTCTGTTCGTCGCCGATGGTCTGCATCACAAACGCCGGAGAGCGGGTAGTGAGGATCCGAGTGCGCCGGACGCCGTTCGAGATCAGACCTTGAATCCGATCGCGCACCAATAGGGCGGCCCGCTCGAAAAACGAATATCCATGAGCCCAGCCTCGAGCAACATGGCTTCGATTTGTCGAGCCGTGAATCGCTGCTCGAGCGGGGTTCCGAAACGATCGCGCGCGTCCGTTCTCATCGTATAGAGGCTTCGATCGCGATAGGCCGACAGGGGCCATGGGGAGACGTCGATGCCCAAGGCTTCTGCAAATCGCGCCGCCTGTGCGAGGGGCCAATAAATCGAGAGGGCGAGAGCATCACAGCAAAGGTCTTTGACTCGCGACGGCAGGCTAGCGACGACCCGCCGGACAGCATCCGATCCGCGCCACAACCATCGAAACCACAACGGCCGATTGTCGAAGGCGTAATAGAGATAGACGAGAAAAGGAGCACCCTTTTTGAGCGCGCGCACCGAGCTCGCGAGCGCTGCGGCGGTATCGGGGACGTGGTGAAAGACGCCGAGCGCATAGGCGAAGTCGAGCGAGTTGTCTTCGAAAGGCAACGCGTCGACGCTCGCGTGGTGAAGAATGACGTTGTTGTAGCGCTTTAGCTTCGCGCGGGACACTTGAAGCGCCTCCTTGCTCGGATCCACGCAATGCAGCTCGCCGATGTCTCGGCGCGCAACGAACTGCGCCCATCGTCCGCTGCCGCAGCCAATATCGGCGCCTCGCGCTCGTTCTGGGAGTAATTCCCACGGAAAGATCGCAAAATATTCCCCGAATAAACGCTCGAGCTCGTCCGCGTCGACGTCTTCTTGGTCGAAGCGCGACCACTCCTTCGAGAACGATTGCACCGTTTGGTGATGCACGTTGTCGAGAACGAGTCTCTTCATTCGGCGCGCCTGCCGGAAGAAGCCCGATACCGCGCGAGGGCCGCTTCGGCTTCCGGTCCCGAGCCGGCTGCACGTTGCATCATCAACGGGTCCTCGTCGATATAAGGCGCGATGACGCTGAGCGCGTCGAACGGGGTGAGCCCGGGCACGAGCTGGCGTCCGCGTTCGAGCTGCTCGAGTGCTTCGTCGAGACGGTGTCTCGAAGCGAGGTAGAGCGCGTAGTTGGCGCGCAGGCCCGAATGGTGAGGCTCGAGCTCGAGCGAGCGCTCGAACAGCTCGTCCGCCAGCGCGTCATTGCCGCGGTTCGCTTCCGTCCATGCCAGCTCGAACCAGTAACGCCCGCGGGTTGGCGCGAGGTAAATGGCGTCGCGAAAGGACAAGGCGGCTTGCTCGAGCCTTATCTCACGAAAGCGTGCGGCATCTCGAGACCGAAAAGCGTCCTCGTTATAGAGTCGTCCGATGAGGAACACGGTCTGGGCATTCTGAGGAACACGCTTGCGCGATCGCGCGAGATCTTGAATCAGATCCATGAACTCAGCGGGATCCGTCAAGAGAGGATCGATCCGTCGTGTCAGTTGCCGGCTCTGGCCCGCGTCCACGGCGAGGACTGTGAGCCCGAGGCACAGAACAGCGAGGGGCGCCGCGGCGAGAACGTGAAGACGGCGCGGCTTCCATCGGCGAGGTGGCTCGTCCACCTGTGCGGCGATGAGGCCGACCATGGTCGCGAATAGCAGGGCGTTGGAAGGGATGTGTAGGTTGAAATCGTAAAGACCGTGAACCAGGAGCGCCGCCACTCCCGCGAGGAGCCCCGAGAGCAGGCCCCGGACTCGCTCCGACCTTTCTCCTTCGATCGTCCTGTAGGCCACGCGCCCGATCGCGCCAAAGAAAGCGAGTGCTATGAAGATGCCGAGAAAGCCGGTCTCGCACAGAAGCTGCACCCAGTCGCTCTCCGCATATTCGGCCCGTGTCTCCACATTCGCGCTGCGATAGGCCGGAATCACCGCGGCGTAGGTCCCGAGGCCGGTTCCCAAAGCGGGCGCGTCTAAAACGATGCCAAGGGAGTCGGACCAGAGGTCCAAACGGAACTGCACCGAGTGGTCGGCGCCCGGATTCTTGAGGGTTAGGACCCGATCGGCAAGACTCGACGGCGCGAAGGCTGCGAGAAAGAGCGCTACCGCGACGGACCCGGCGAGGACGAAGGCCTGTCGTCTCGAGAGCCAAGCGAGCACGGCTAGACCCACGCCCGCCGCGATGAGCCCGCCGCGGGAATGAGACAAAAAGAGTGAGATCCCCATGAGCGCCGAGGTTCCGCCGAGAAGAACCGCCAGCGGCGCATTGCGCCGCAAGGTTCCGAGCGCGGCGCCGAGCGTCAAGAGTCCGCAGGCCTCGATGAAACCAGCGAAATGATTGTGGTTCACGAACGGGCCATAGGGCGTTCCCGAGGGGACGGGGAAGCGTCCGTAGAGAACCGTTCCGTAGCGAGCCTTTTGGAACACGGCAAAAAGTGCGAGAGCCACACCTAGAAACGCCACGGTATAGACGAGGACCCGTCTCTCGGTGCCTCCGCGAAAGAGTTGGCTCGCAAGCCAGAAAGCGGCAAGAAAACCCGCGAGCTGAAGAAAACCGGAGCGTGTCTGAAACGGCTCGAGAGACATCGGATGCCAAGCACCGCTGCCGGTGAACGTCCTCGCTACTTCGTAATCGCGAGCGATCGCGGGGGTTATGGTCTCGCTGAAGCTCGAGGGTAGCGGCAGTTGCTGGAGAACTACGAGAGCAAGGGCCGCTGCCAGCCAATGCCACCCCGGAGTGCGATAAGCGCGACCGAAATAAAGACGGGTCAAAAGAAACGCGCCTCCGAGCAGAATGAGTGCGGACGCGAGAGCGGCGGCGGGGACGGGGGTCACCGAGCCGAAAGGCCACGGGGCAACGACGATGAGCAGAAGAAGGGCTACGCGAAACGCCCAGTCGCAGGCCCGCTCGCGTGAGCTCGTGTGAGCGGAGTCGTCGACAGAGATTTGCATGATGGCGGCGGGACAGAAGCTCAGTCGCTCCTGCTCTAATAGCTAATTAGGTTGGCTGTCGAAAGTAGTTGAGAAGATCTTAGCACATGGACGACGACAGCCGTCCAACGTGAGGGTAAAACCACCTCTAGCCGAGGGCCCTCGAAAGCGTTTTTGACGGGATTCGCCCACGTAAACAATCGACCACGCGCCCCGAATCGGCTCGCTTTCGGGCTCAAGTGTTCGTGCAAACTCTTTGTGTGGAGCGTTTACAGACTTTTTCGTCTTAGTGCGGTCACCGTCAGAGTTTGGCAAAGCTCTTGCTATAGATACCCCGTATAGCGAACAACAGAAACACGCTACTGCCGCCTAGCAATTCTTGGGTTTGCCGCTCGGCCATGTGAGTCGGGCGGCGCCGATGCGAGGTGGGGTCGGAGTGGGTGTGAGGGTCGATTCCGGTAACGGTCCCGGGCTTCGGTTTTGTGCATCCAGGTTGGGGGCTCCGACCCCGCCCGCCCCCTAATTCGCGGTTAGTTAGATAACCATCTTCGTGGGTATTTTGATTTTGCCGCCGTGAAAAGCACACGCGAAAGGCGGCGCCAGTGTGAGGTGGGGTCGGAGTGGGTGTGAGGGTCGATTCCGGTAACGGTCCCGGGCTTCGGTTTTGTGCATCCAGGTTGGGGGCTCCGACCCTGCCCGCTCTTTCAACATTCAGGTCCGGGTTCGATTAACTTCCTTGCCTGATTCAGCCTTTTGCGGCTTGCCAGATGTCGACGCAGCCTTTGTAGTTTTGAGCGATGGCATCGATCGCGGCCGATTCCTCCATCGTTTTGTCCAGGTAGCCCTTGAGCGGTTCGCTGAAGTTGGTGCGGCCGACGGCGAAGCCGATGAAGCCCTCCACGGGAGCCGAGACTTTCAGCCACGCGTGGACTTTCTCTTTGTTGGAACCGCGTCCCAAGAGGATTGAGCCGACTTTTCTGCGCTCGTCGTTCGAGCGGACTTGGGCGGAGACCGCCTCGGCATGCTCGCGCTTGTCGAGCCCTTCGATTTTCCAAATATCCGGCTCGATGCCGAAATCCTGAATTTCCTTGATCGCCTGGACCATGTGCTTCGGACGGATATCGGAGTCGTAGCTGTCACCGGCGGCTTTATCGTCGTCGGACGTCGCCGGGACGAGGAGCTCGAACATGTAATAGTGGTCGTCGTTATTGTGGATGTAGTCCGAGAGAAGCTTGAGCCTCGTCAGCTGCTCGCGGTTCATCAAGGCGTCGTCTTCAGGGTGGTAGCGGACGAGCACCTTCACGATTTTCGGCGACAAGTAACGCAGGTGATCTTCCCAACGCGCGCCATATTCGAAATCGAAGACGGACTGACCGCTCTTTTCGACGCAGACCGCGGCCGGGATGCCGCGCGAGCTGGCGTCACTCAAGATGTGGCTGCCGAATTGGGCGTCGACAAGGATGCCGACTTGATCCTTCGCTACCCCCATCTCGATCGCTCTCAGAAGGGCGCGATAAATGAGGGTTTTCCCGCCGGAGACCTGCACGAATTGATCCTGCTTCGGATCGATGATCGGTGCTCCTTTGAAATCGTAAAACGTTTTCGTAAAACTGCCCCGATGGTCGAAAGGCTGCACGAAAAGGGGCTTATCGTATCCAATGGATTTCATCTAGTAGGAACCTCCCATGCGCTCGCGAGCGTCGAGCGGGCGGTTAGTCTACTGCGCTCTCTCGCCGCGAAGCAACTTAACTTGCATCGTTCCCTCGGGCTTCGGCTCGAGGGGTCGCTCCTACTTTGCGACCCTTGGGATAAGCGCGCGTAGCCCTTGTCGTTTTGCTACGATGGGACACTATCGGGAGAAAGGTGGGTTCTCGTTTGCCGCTCAAGGACAAAGTAGCGTGGGTCGTTGGCTTTACCCTCGTGACGCTCGTTGCAGGTGACGGTTCGGCCCAAACGCTCCAGCAACAAATTCTCGACGCGCGGGATAAAGTCACGCCGGCCCTCGTCAACGTGCAACCCATCACCGACGTCTACTCCTCGGGAGAGCGCCGGAGCTCGACGGGCGTTGGAAGCGGCTTCATCTTCGACGCGGATGGGCACGTCATTACGAACTACCACGTAGCAGGTAAGGCGAAGCGTCTCATCATTACGTTGAGCAACAAACAACGTGTTCCCGGCGTTCTCATAGGCGAAGATCCCCTGACCGATATTGCCGTCTTGAGACTCGAGCTCGCCGAAGGTCAGACCATGCCGGCGCATGTGTTGCTCGGGGATTCGGACGAGCTATCCGTCGGCCAATATGTGATGGCGCTCGGAAGTCCGCTCGCATTGCAGCGCTCGCTTTCCTTCGGCGTCGTCAGCAGCAAGGACCGTTATTTGTCGGATTCCTTCAAGCTTCCCACTGGGGAGAAGACCGGATCGTTCAACACTTGGATCCAGACGGATGCGGCCATCAATCCCGGTAATAGCGGCGGCCCGCTCGTGAACTTGAAGGGGGAGGTCGTCGGCGTCAATGCGAGGGGGGCTTTTGGCGCGTCGAGCATTGGCTTCGCGATCCCGATAAACATCGTCAAAGAAGTCGCCGCACAGCTCATCGCGACGGGCCACGTAGAGCGCAGTTGGCTCGGCCTGACCTTTCAACCGCGCGAGGAGCTCGCGCAATATTTCGAAGCAGAGTCCGTACCCGGCGTGGTGATCCGCAGCGTCGATCCCGACTCGCCTGCCGAGCGTGTCGGCATCCGTGCCGGCGACATGCTCCTGGCCTATCGAGGCGAGCTTATGTCGGCACAGTTCACCGAAGAGCTTCCTCTGATTTACAAGAGAATCGCCGACACGCCCATCGGATCCGAGGTCGCGGTTGCGGTCGCTCGAGGAGGTGACGTCCTCGAGTTCACCGTCACGACGGAAGAGCGGGGCGCGTCGAGCTCGGACGAGATGGAATTCGAGAGCTGGGGATTTACCGCGCGCGGAATTACCCGCGAGCTCGCACGCGAGTTCAGCTTGCCGGACAATCTTGGCGTCCTGGTCGCGGGCGTGAAGCCCAACGGTGTCGCCTTCCACGGGCAGCTCTTTGCCGGGGACCGTATCGTGGCCGTCGAAGATGAGCCCGTCGAAGACCTTGACGGGCTCCGTTCTATCTATCGGAGCTTCGACGACGCGCGCACCGATGCCGTTCTTCTCACCGTTATGCGACGCCACTCGCGGCGTTGGATCCTCATCGAGCCCAGCTATGAGAACTGAGTTTGTCTGCGTGGCGCTTTTCGCGCTTGTTGCCACCGTCGGTGTTGCCCGTGTCGCTCCCGACGAGACCGCCGAGAAGCTCCGATCGATCGAATCCCGCTACAGCAAGAGCATGGTGCAAGTGCGCTATCGCCAGCAAGTCAGCCGCTCGACCGCCGAGCCGCCGGCCGAGGAAGAGCTCACGACAACCGGCGTCGTCGTGACCGCCGATGGCCTCGTGATGGTGAGTGCCATCATCTACGAGCCTTTCAACCAAGTGCCGCACGGCGTCGGGATTCGTTTTCCCCGCTCGGTCAATCGCGCCCTAGCCAAAATTCCGGAAGCGCATGTCCGATTCATGGACGGCAGCGAGTATCCGGCCACGCTCTTGGGACGCGATCCGGATGCCGACGTCGCTTTTTTTCAGATCGACGAGGGTACGGAAGACGTGACTTTCGTACCTGTCGTCTTCGAGGCCGGCACCGACGTCACCGTGGGCGAGGAAGTCGTCGTGGTGAGCCTTTTGGGAGAGCCTCTCGGCCCGGCTATTGCCGTTGAGCTTTCGCGTGTTCAGGCCATGACGATGCGGCCGCTCTCGGGCTTCGTGGTTGCGACGGGCGCTTCCGATCCTGTTGGCTCGCTCGTCGTCTCGCGGGAAGGTGCTGTCCTTGGCTATCTAGACGCGCTCACCGTGCCGGTGCCGGATACGCGTAGTCGGAATCCCTTGGCCTTTCTCTCGATCATGCGCGACCTTCCCAAAGGGGTGGGGCGCGGCTTCGCGCGGCCCGCCCGCGATTTCGTCGATGCTGGCGTGCGCATTCCCGAAGCGGAGCCGGTCCGGCGCGGCTGGCTCGGCGTGGAAATGCAACCGTTATCCCGAGACCTTGCGAGCCACATGCGCCTTCCTGTCGATAGAGGCATTCTTCTCGGCTACGTCTACCGCAACTCTCCCGCCGAAGGCGCGGGCCTCGAAGTTGGTGACGTGCTCTTCGAGCTCGAAGGCGAGCCGGTTGACGTGAACCGTGACGAGGACCTTGGAACGTTTGCGGAGAAGTTACTTCGCGCCGGTGCTGGCGCATCTCTCGAGATCGGCTACCTCCGAAAGGGCGCTCCGGCTACAACGACCGTCCAGCTGGCGCCCGCGCCGCGCTCGGCCCGCGAAGCGGAGACGGTCAAAGTCGAAGAGCTCGATCTCACCGTCCGGGAGCTCACCTATGACTATCGGGCGACCCACTTTCTCGAGCCCGAGCGCCAAGGCGTTGTCGTGGTGCAGCCCCCGGTCGCGGTGAGCAGCAACCGGAACCGGGTAGCACCCGGCGATTTGCTCGTCCGCATCGACGATGAGCCCATCGCAGATCTCGAGAGTTTCCGCAATGTGCTCGCGAATGCGCGCGCGCGGCAGCCGGACGAGGTCGTGCTCTTCGTCGAGCGCGGGCGGGAGAGCTTTTTCTTTGCCGTCAAGCCTGATTGGGACTAGGCTAGGCTGGCGATCCGGATTCAAGAAAAGCGCAACGCGAAGGCGCCAAGATTGCAAAGGCGCAAAGAAAGACTTTCTCGCTTTGCGTCTTTGCACCCCTCGCGCCTTTGCGTTGCGTCGTTGGAGCAGCAATGGCGGGACCGTTACTAGCCTTCGTTGACGGCGGGGGCGGTTCGGGCTAGATTCACCCACGTGGAACCGGATCGCATCATCGTGCGCGGGGCGCGCCAGCATAATCTGAAGAACATTACCGTCGAGTTTCCCAAGAAGAAGCTCGTCGTATTTAGCGGGGTGTCGGGCTCCGGTAAGTCTTCCCTTGCGCTCGACACGCTTTACGCCGAGGGCCAAAGGCGCTATGTCGAGTCGCTCTCTAGCTATGCTCGGCAATTTCTCGGGCAGATGGAGAAGCCGCTCTACGACACGATTCACGGCCTGTCGCCTACGATTTCCGTCGACCAAAAGTCATCGAGCCACAACCCGCGCTCGACGGTAGGAACGCTTACCGAGATCTACGACTACCTTCGGGTGCTCTTTGCTCGGATCGGAAGACTTTCTTGCCATCAATGTGGCCGGCCGGTGGCGCGGCAGACCCCGCAGCAAATCGTGGAAGAAATCGCTCGTCTTCCCGAAGGCGCCCGTTTTCAGATCTTGGCGCCGCTCGTGAGCGGGCGTAAGGGCGAGCACAAATCTGTGCTCGAAAAAGCGCGTCGGAGCGGATTTTCCCGGGTGCGCGTCGACGGGAAGATTTACTCGCTCGAAGATTCGATCGAGCTCGAGAAGAACAAGAAGCACGATATCGAGATCGTTGTCGATCGACTGGTGCGCAAGAAGGATTTTCTGGAAAAATCGCGGTCGCGCTTGACGGACTCCGTCGAAACGGCGCTTCGTTCCGGGGAAGGTGTGCTCATCGTGCACCGCGACAAGATGGACGATTTGCTTCTGTCCGAGCATCAGGCTTGTCATCACTGCGGGCTCTCTTTTCCCGAGCTGTCCCCGCAACTGTTCTCGTTCAACTCGCCACAAGGCATGTGCTCCGCCTGTAACGGCCTCGGCACGAAAGCGGAGATGGACGAAGAGCTCATGGTGCCGGACCCGAGCTTGAGCATCAACGAGGGTGCGGTAAAACCCTGGGGCGCCATCGAGGACAAAGGTGGATGGCGCGCCGCGGTGATCCGTTCGCTCGCTCGCCATCACAAGATCGATTTGACCAAAAGCTGGACGGCGCTCAGCGCTAGTTCCCGCCGCGTCATCCTGCACGGCAATAACGACGAGAAGATCACGGTCAGGCGCGGTCGCCGCTCGTTCAAAACGCGCTTCGAGGGGCTCGTCTCGATCATGATGCGGCGTATGAAAGAGACCCAGTCGGAAGCCGTTCGCAAGCATTACGCGCAGTTCATGTCGAGCAAGCCGTGCTCGAGCTGCAAGGGCGCGCGCCTGCGTCCAGAAGCGCTTTCGGTTCATATCGCGGAAAAGTCGATCGCCGCGCTCGCGGCGAGCGCCATCGACGATGCCTTTCTCTTCGCTACGACCGTCGAGCTCTCGGCAACAGACGCGCTCATCGGGTCGGAGCTGTTGAAGGAGATCGTCAACCGTCTGAGGTTCTTGCGAGATGTTGGGCTAGGCTACTTGACGCTCGACCGGCTCGCCCCGACGCTCTCGGGCGGTGAGGCGCAACGGATCCGGCTCGCGAGCCAGATTGGCTCCGAGCTCACCGGGGTCGTCTACATTCTCGACGAGCCGTCGATCGGGCTACACGCGCGCGACAACGCGCGTCTTCTCGGCGCGCTCCGTCATTTGAGGGACATGGGCAACTCGGTGGTGGTCGTCGAGCACGACCGGGACACCATCGAAGCGGCCGACTACATTGTCGATTTCGGCCCTGGCGCCGGGGTTCATGGCGGGGAGGTCGTTGCGACTGGCACCGCTAAAGATCTCGAGCGTCAGCCGGCTTCTGTGACGGGGCAGTTTCTCTCGGGCAAGCTCTCGATTCCGGTCCCTCTGGAGCGGCGCAAGATCTCGGAGCGTTTCGTGGAGATTCTCGGCGCGAGGGCCAACAATCTTCAGAACCTCGACGTGAAGATACCGCTTGGCGTGCTCGTCGGCGTGACCGGCGTCTCGGGTGCGGGCAAGAGCACGCTCGTGAACGAGATCCTTTACCCGGCGCTGACGCGCGCTTTGAACCGCTCCGAGAAGCAACCCGGCGCCCATCGGCTCGTGCGCGGGCTCGAACACCTCGACAAAGTCATCGATATCGATCAATCGCCCATTGGAAGAACTCCACGCTCGAATCCGGCCACCTACACGAAAGCTTTCGACGAGATCCGCGGATTCTTTGCCCATCTTCCCGAGGCACGCGCGCGCGGCTACAAGCCTGGGCGCTTTTCCTTCAACGTGAGGGGCGGCCGTTGCGAACATTGCGACGGCGACGGGGTCATAAAAGTCGAGATGCATTTTCTCGCCGACGTCTATGTGCCGTGCGAGGAGTGCGGCGGGCGCCGCTTCAACGACGCGACGCTCGAAGTAAAATATAAAGGCCTCTCCATTGCCGATGTGCTTGCGCTCACGGTCACAGAAGCAGCTGAGCTCTTCGAGAACCATCCTACGATCCGCCGCATTCTGCAGACGTTGATCGAGGTCGGGCTCGGCTACATCCGGCTCGGACAAAGCTCGCCCACGCTTTCCGGCGGCGAGGCGCAACGGGTGAAGCTCTCGCGCGAGCTCGCTAAGCGATCCACCGGCCGCACGTTCTACATTCTGGACGAGCCAACGACGGGGCTTCACTTCCAGGACATCGCGCGCCTTTTGAAAGTGCTCGAGAAGCTCGTCGAAGGCGGGAACACCGTGCTCGTCATCGAGCACAACATGGACGTCTTGAAGACGGTCGACTACATCATCGATTTGGGACCCGAAGGCGGCAAAGATGGAGGCTATCTCGTCGCGACGGGAACACCGGAGGAAGTCGCGGCGGAGCCTAGCTCCTACACCGGCCAAGCGCTACGGGAAACGCTCGCCGCCTCTTCGTTCGACGTTCCGGTAAAGAAGACCAGCTAAGGGGCCCGAAGAACGTGCTCTGGGCGGTTGCCCTTCGCTGGTCGCCGGCGAGCTTTTGGACTGCCTCGGAGCTCCGCGAGGACTTCGCGCAATCCCGCCATCGTCCGCTGCGCGATCGCGTGCGACGGCGCGTGGCCGTGCTTCACGCCGACAGGACAGCCTTGGGTGTTGCGCCTGCTCTTCGCGGAGCTCGACGAAAAGGTTCCCGCCGAACGGCGCCGTACCGCACGCGCTCAGAAGGCTCGAGGAACCGGAGGCGTCGCGCTTTCTCGCCACGTACATTTTGGTCGGGACGGCAAGCCCGTTCGCGGTGGAGCTCCTATTTGGAGCTATCCGGAAACGCGACGTCGGTGGCGCGCGAGCGGGTCTGGTAATTCTTGGCGCCGCACGTCGCACGCCTCGCTCGCCGCGCGCTTCTCGCGGCCGCGCGGCTCGACCACCCCAAAGCGATTGATGCCGTGCTTACGTTCCTTCGTGGTACGGAGCCGCCGTAAAAAGCCGTGTGCTAAGCTCGTTTTATGTCCTACTACCGGCGCGATTTGAGCTCGATGTTCGGAGGTCCTTTGACCCCTGCGGTCAAGAACCTCATCATCGCAAACGTCGTCGTCTACGTTCTCCAAGTCCTAATTCAGAACTTCACCGAGTGGTTCACCTTGGTTCCATCGCTCGTGCTGCCTTGGAATTTTCAAATTTGGCGCGTCGCCACTTATATGTTCCTGCATGACCAGGCGGGATTTGGCCATCTCTTCTTCAACATGTTCGGCCTGTTCGTGTTTGGATGTGCCATTGAAAGAACGTGGGGCAGTCAATCGTTCTATCGTTACTACTTCCTATGTGGTCTCGGTGGGGCGGCGTTCGCTTTCTTGTCTTATCCGCTTTGGAACGCGAGCATCCTCGGCGCCTCGGGCGCGCTCTATGGGGTCTTGATCGCCTTCGGCTATCTTTTTCCGCGCCAGCAAGTGTTGTTGTTCTTTGCCATTCCGATGGAAGCACGTTTCTTCGTCGCGATGTTCGGGATCATGGCCTTTGCGAGCTCCGTTAGCGGGCAGCAAGGTGTCGCACATATCGTGCACCTCGGGGGTTTCGCCACTGGCTATTTGTTGCTTCGATGGGTGGGCGTAGCCGGCAGGGGTCGCCGCCGTTCGTTGGGCGGTTTGCGCGTCGAGCTCGGCGGCTCGTGGCGAGACGCCTATCGGCGATGGCGGATGAAAAGGCTTCGTAAGAAGTTCGAGGATTACTACGATAAGCGCTCCGGCGGCGGCGACGGTCCGATGGTGCACTAGCCCTGGCGCTCCGCCCTTCGCGTCCCGACGAAGCCTTGGCGAAGTCGGACGAGGCCCAGCCTGCCAGAGCCACCCACGCCACCCACGATTGACAACCTCCCGTACTCAGTGATTAGATACAGTCCGTTAGGTGACAAGGGGGGCCTCGTGTCGTCGGCCCCTCCTCTTCCGGGGTCTGTCTGTCCCCAAAAGGAGGTCTGCATGAGAGCCTCAGGTTTAGTCCTTAGCATTTTCCTACTTGGCGCGACCGCCTTTGCCCAAACGGAAGTTATGCGTCCAACCGATGTCACCGCGGAGCAAGTCGGCAAAGGGATCGCCGTGGAGGGTCGGGTCTACTCCCACGGCAAATCGGAAACAGGTCAAATCGCCCTGTTCTTCGGCGCCGATATCAGCACCGCTTTTCGAGCTATCGTTCCCTCGGCCGATCTACACAAGTTCAAAGTGGACGTGGTGAAGAAATATACGCGACGCAACGTGCGGGTCACGGGCACGGTGGAGGAGCAGGACGGCAAGTTCTACATCCTCATCCGCGAGCCCAAGCAAATCAAAGTCGTGCCGCGTAAGCGGCGGACGAGCAGCTGATCGCCTCGAGACGCGGGACGTCGGCTTCGTTGCGGCTCAGCTGCGCTGCTCTGTTGCGTCGAGACCAACCGGATTGATGGCCCAGGGACGGGCCGGCCTGTGTTTCGGGTAAAAACACGTCCCCCTCGGACTCGACTCTTCTTTAGGTCGCCGTTCGCGTAAAAGCCGAGCCAGTTTCCATCGGGCGCAATGAATGGCTGGAGCCCGCCGGCCGTTCCTGGGATCGTCGTGGCTTCGAACCGATCCAGGGGCCGAGGCGACAACACCGAACGCGCTTCGGAATCTCTCGTGGTGTATACGAGCTTCGACCCGTCGCGAAACAGGGCCAGTGGACGCTCGTTGACGGAGCTCTGAGCCAGCGGCTCGACGATGGCGAACCTCCTGACTTTATCCGGCTCGTTCTCAGTCGATACGAGACGCCAGACGGCGAGTCCCGAAACAAGCATCCCGAGTACCAACAGCGGAACGGCATATTTCTACGGCAGACCCCTTTCAGCTCGTTCCGATGGCGCTCTGACGTCGCCGTATGGTTCAGTGAGCTCGACGCGCACGTCTCCAATGTCGCGTCTTCTTTTCTTGACGTCCTTCTCGAGGCAGCGACGCAGCAGCTGGCCCACGCGCGGCGGCAAGTCTGCCGGCAAGGCACTCCAGTCCGGGTCGAGCTTGATGACCGACGCGAGGATCGCCGAGACGTCATCGCCGGGAAACGCTCTCTTACCGGTGAGCATTTCAAAGAGCACGGCGCCGAAAGCAAAGATGTCCGTCTGCTTGTCGATGCGCTTTGCCTTCGCCTGCTCCGGGCTCATATAGGCCGCGGTTCCGAGGATGACGCCGACGCGGGTCCCATCTCTCGTCAAGGTCGGCGACATTGAGCTATCGGTCTCGGGCGCTTCCTCCGCAAAAACTTTGGCGAGGCCAAAGTTCAAGACCTTGATGTCATCGTCCGGCGTCAGCTTGACGTTGGCCGGCTTGAGATCTCGATGAACGATGCGTTGCTCGTGGGCTTCTTGGAGAGCCCACATGCTCTATCCCCTCGATGCCAAGAGCGGCGAAGTCCTGTGGGAGCGAGAAGCGCATCGCGGCAAGCCGTTCGGCGGCCGACATCGCAAGAACACCTACTTTTCGGAGACACCGGTGACGGATGGCGAGCGCGTCTACGCCTATTTCGGTAACGTCGGCCTCTACTGCTATTCGATGAAGGGCGAGCTTATCTGGAAGAAACAGTGGGAGCCTCAAAAGATCTATTCGCATAACACCTTCGTTGCCCGCGCTGGCACTGACGTTACCGAGCACGAGGAGATTGCACAGAACAGCCTCGGCGAAATGAGCTTCGCGAGTCCCGCGATTAGTGAGGCCAGCCTTTAGCTCCGCACGCAGACGAAGCTCTATCGTATTTCCGAAGCTACAAACGCTCCCTGATCGCCGCCATCGTCCGGAGCGCGTCCACGTCGTGCAGCACGCAGATGAGCGTCGTCACGCCTGCTTCTTTCCACGCCTGCAGCCGGTCGGCGACGCGCGCTTTTGGGCCACAAAGCGCGACTTGATCCACGAGCGCATCCGGAACGGCCGCGATCGCTTCTCGCTTACGTCCTTCCAAGTAGAGATCTTGGATGGTCTCGGCTTCGGCTTCGTAGCCGTAGCGGCAAGCGAGGTTGTTGTAGAAGTTTTTGCCTTTCGCCCCCATGCCACCGATATAGAGCGCGAGCGTCGGTTTGACTTCGTTGCGGCAGCGCTCCAGATCGTCCCCGATCGCGACCTGGACGCTCGGCGCGATTTCGAAACCCAAAGATTGGCGCTCGGGCGTGCGCTTCTTGAAGCCGCGCTCGAGCGCTTCTTGGAAGCTCTCGCGATGATGGGGCGAGTAGAAGACCGGAAGCCAGCCATCGGCGAGCTCGGCCGCGAGCGCCACGTTCTTCGGACCGATGGCGGCGAGGTAGATCGGGATGTCCGGGCGCACCGGCGCCATCATCAGCTTCAATGGTTTGCCGAGGCCGCTGCCGCCTTCATACGGGATGCGATAAGTCTCACCGTCCCAGCTGAGAGGCTCTTTGCGTTCGAGGACCTGGCGGATGATGGCGATGGCTTCACGCGTGCGCGTGAGCGGCTTCCCATAGGGAACCCCGTGCCAACCTTCGACGACTTGAGGGCCGGAGACACCTAGCCCGAGCAGCAGGCGTTCGTGGCTCAAGCGGTCGAGCGTCGCAGCCGTCATCGCCGTCAACGCGGGCGTGCGCGACGGGATTTGAAGGATTGCGGTGCCGAGGCCGATGCGCTCGGTCTTGGCGCCCACCCATGCGATGAGGCTGACCGCGTCCGAGCCCCACGCTTCGGCCGTCCACACCGAGTCATAGCCGAGCCGCTCGGCTTCGACCGCGAGCGGGACCGGGTCGGGATTGGCGGAGGTTAGAAAACCGATATTCAGTCCGAGCTTCATAGCGTCATTTCTTCTTGGCCACCGCCATGCGCTTTTGCATAGGCCGGGCCCGATCGGAAACGTCATGCGCGGCCGGCTTCGCGTTGGGCAGCTCGACGCCGATCTTGGGACAATCGGCTTCGACCATACAGTCATCGCATTTCGGCGAGCGAGCGGCGCAAATGGCGCGGCCGTGATGGATTAGGATATGCGCCAGATCGATCCAATCCTTTTTCGGGATGAGGTCCATCAGTTTCTTTTCGACTTGCTCCGGCGTCTTCGCTTCCGCGAGCCCCATGCGATGGGAGAGTCGGAAGACGTGCGTGTCGACGACGAAACCGGAAGCTATGCGGAAAGCCGTCCCGAGCACGACATTCGCTGTTTTCCGCGCGACACCGGGGAGGGTCAAGAGCTCCTCCATCGTCTTCGGGACTTCGCCCCCGAACGTTTCGGTGATCGTCAACGTGGCGCCGTGGATCGACTTGGATTTGTTGCGATAAAAACCCGTCGTGCGGACGAGCTCTTCGAGCTCGCTCCGGTCGGAAGCGGCAAAGTCTTTCGCTTCCGGGTAGCGCGCGAACAGAGCGGGCGTCACTTTGTTGACCCGCGCGTCCGTGCATTGTGCCGATAAGATCGTAGCGATGAGCAGCTGGAGTGCGTTTTTGTGGTCGAGCGCGCACTTCGCGTCGGGATAGGCTTTCCGAAGCTTGCGCGTGAGGGTTCTAGCGCGGCGGGATAACTCCTCTATGGGCTCGCCCGTTGGCGTGTTTGCTGCGTTCGCTTCTTTAGCCAACTCTACTTCCCGACAAGGTCGACAAGAATGTCATCGCCTCGAAGCTCGACTTTGAAGCAGTCGATTTTGAACCCAGGGTCGAAGATGGCTTCTCCGGTGACGAGGTCGAACTGCCACGCGTGCCACGGACAGGTCACGGTCTTGCCATCGACGAGCCCGTCCCCGAGCGGTCCGCCTTGGTGCGGACATTTGCTCGAAGTGGCGAAGAACTCGCCGTCGACATTGTAGAGAACGATCGTCTTGCCGTCCGCTTCGAAAGCCTTGCACGCGCCGGCTTCGACTTCGCTCGCGGTGGCGACTTTCAACATCTCTGACATCATACCAGCGGCACGCTGCCGTTCATTTGGTTGCAATTACCGCGTAGTCCTGGTCGCCGAACAACAAGGCGTTGAGCTTTTCGAAGTTCTGATTGATGGTGTCGTTTCCTTCCGTGGCCCTCGCGTCCATCACGGGAAGCAGGCGCGCCCTTTCTCCGACCGGGCTCGTATATCGGATGGTCACTTCGGAAAAGCCCACGGCGCGCAGCAGAAAGTCGAGGGTCTCGGGGTGAATCGGTTTTTGGTGGGTGAGGTCCCGGTAGAACGATTCCACGAGTGCTATGACGCTCGTGGGGTTCACGGTCTCGAGGATGATGCGGCCTTTGGGGCGGAGCACGCGGTAGCTATCCGCGAGCACTTTTCTCAGAAGCGAGGGCGGCAAGTGCTCGATCACTTGAGCTGCGAAGATACCGCCCGAAGATCCGGCCGGTCGGTCCGCGAGGACGGTCACGAGATCGCCGACTTGCGCTTGGACCGCTTTGTCGCGGCAAGCATGGATCATCTCGCGATTGCCGTCCACGCCTTCCGCCTCGATACCCGCTTCTTTCAAGAGCTCGAGAAACTCGCCGCGCCCGCAACCGAGCTCGAGCACGGGCCCCTGTCCCTCGAAGTAGGGGACGTAATCGGCGAGGCGTTCCCGAATCTCATCGGAGCTTCCGCGGAAGCGCTCCTCGAAAGCGAGATAGTGCTCTTCTTCGAGATGGGGGGTGATCTCTGCTCGTGTGGGGCTATCACCCGACACGCTTGCCGCAATGGAGTGGAGCTCGGCGCGCGCCACCGCGAGCGACGAATCCATGCCTTCGACCCGTTCTTTGAGACCCCGGAGGCCGAGCTGCACGCGCTCGACGCGTTTGTCCATTGCTTCTAACAGCAAATCGGCGCGCTCGCTGCCGAGGGATGCGTAGAGCCGGTCCTTGGCGTCGGCCAATCGGTCGATGCGCTGCGAAAATCCGACGAGTGCCGAGCTGAACTCGGCTTGCGCGGCTTGGGCGCGGTTCGTCGTCTCGGCGAATCGGTTCAAGAACTGCACGAGGCTCGAGTTGAAGCTCCGCTGCTGCTCGAGCGCATGCCCGAGCGCTCGAAGCTCGGGCTCGACGAGGCGCCGGGCGATAGCTCGCGCGATGCTTTTCAACCCGCCGTCATCCGCGCCAGCCGCGGTTGCCGACAGAGGTGCGAGGAGCGCGCTCGACTGATTGAGAACCGAGAGTAGCTCCGGGATGGTGGCGTCCTGGTCGTAAGGTGCGCGCGTTCCCGAAAGCGCGTCGAGCTTCGCGAGTAGCTCGGCGTAGAGCTCTTCTTCTTCGTGAAGCTTTGCTTTGAGCTCGGAGACAGTGGGCTCTGTGGACAAGGTCAAGGGCGCTTACGTCAAAAACTGCTGCTGCTAGACACGATGCCCTCGAGGGGGCTGCTCGCGCTTGCATAGCGTCGTCTCGGCATCCGGCCCGCTTCGAAGGCGAGCCGTCCCGCAAGAACGGCCCGCTTCATCGCATCGGCCATCTTGACTGGGTCCTTCGCTTCGGCGATGGCGGTGTTCATCAGAACACCATCCGCCCCGAGCTCCATCGCGACGGCGGCGTCGGAAGCCGTGCCGACGCCGGCATCAACGATCATCGGGACGGAAATCGCTTCTCGTATCAAGAGCAAGTTGTTCGGGTTCTGGATACCGAGGCCCGAGCCGATGGGCGCTCCAAGCGGCATGACCGCCGCAGCGCCTGCGTCCTCGAGCTTCTTCGCGACGACGACGTCGTCATTGGTATAGGGCAGGACGACGAAGCCTTCCTTCACGAGTGTCTGGGTCGCTTTCACGAGTGCTTCGGTGTCGGGAAACAAAGTCTTTTCGTCGCCAATCACTTCGAGCTTGACCCAGCTCGAAAGCCCCGCCTCGCGGCCGAGACGGGCGGTGCGCACGGCGTCGTCCTCGGTGTAGCAAGCCGCCGTATTCGGGAGCAGCATGAACCGATCGCGGTCGACGTAGTCGAGCAGCGTCTCTTTCGAGCGGTCGGTCAAGTTGATGCGGCGTACCGCGACAGTGACGATTTCCGTACCCGAGATCTCGTGGCAGGAGCGCATGAGATCGAAGCTCTCATACTTGCCCGTCCCGAGAATGAGACGGGAGCCGAGCTCTTTATCCGCGATGCGCATGGAAGCCAAGCTTACTGCGAATCGCGATCAGCCGCCACCGACGAAGGTGACGACTTCTACGTCATCACCATCCGAAACCGTGACGACAGAGAACTCCGAGCGTGTCAAGATGCGCCGATTGACCTCGACGGCGACACGCTCGGCCTCGATCCCGAGCGTGTCCAAAAGGCCGTGGATAGTGAGAGAGCCGGAGAGATCGTGTGGCTCTCCGTTCAGCCGAATCTGCAAGGCGATGTCAGCCTGAGGCGCTATTTCTTGTCGCCCTTCTTGTTGGCGGCCAGATAGTTCAGAATAACTTGGTCGAGGCTCTGGTCACCGACATTCGTGGCGTCGCCCAGCAAGCCTCTATCCTTGTCGAAGCGGCCTCGCTTGACTTCATCGATCACGCGACGATGCTGGTTTTCCATGAACTTGACGACGGTTTTTTCTTCGTACCCATTGGGCAAGAATTTGGAATAGGCGGTCCGCCGCGCACCTAGAATCTCGCCGCCCTTATAAATGAGAGACTCGACCATCGGGTTGTCTTTACCCTTGTCCTCGGTCTGGACATGGTAGGTCTGGCCTTTATAAGGAACGTCGGTGTTGAAACCAGTGATCATCGAAAGAAGCTCTTCTCGTCGGCAAGCCCCCGAGTCAACGGTCCCACGCCAGCCCGCGCGAGAGCGTAGGGGTTGGTAAACATTAGAATTGAACGCCCAGAATCATTGTCTTACTGCGGGTGCTAGGATGTCAAGTCATCCTTGACATGGTTTTGTGCGGCCCCATATAGTAGCCGGTTTTCCGACGTTTAGATGAACCCTCCTACAGCCTTTCCTCTCTTGAGCCTGCTGCTGGCCGTTCCGGCCTTGGGAAGTCTCGTTTGCGGCCTAATGGGCCCAAAGCGCCCGTGGGCAGCGCGCCTGATCACGAGCATCTGTTCGTGGGCCACGCTGCTTCTCACGCTCGTCACGGCTCTACTGTTTCTCGGCTCGGAATCGGCTGCTGGAATCTGGGAATCTCGAAATCTCATCGAGATGATGGGCGTCAACTGGGCGCTCGGTCTCGACGGCTTCAGCTTGGTTTTGGTGTGCTGGGCGGCTCTCGCGAGCACCGTGTTGCTCTTGTTCTGCGCGCCTTTCGATCGGCGCTCGGCGATCTGGATCTTGCTCGCCGAATCCATGGCGCTCGGCCTTTTCCTCGCCCGAGATGCTTATCTTTTATTGGCTTTCTATGGCGGACTCCTCGTAGCGATAGCACCTCTTGCCGGCGCACGCCGCCGTTACTTGATGTTCCAGCTTGCCGGCCTCGCGCTCTTGTTCGGCTTTTTCGTCCGCTGTTATCAGCTCGTGCTCGTGCAGACCGGCATCGCTTCGACGGACTTGTCACGTTTGCAATCGCTCGTGCTGTACCCAGATGAGGAGCGGACGCTTTTTCTCGTCGCATTCGCCGGAGTCGCGTTCGCGCTTCCCGTGCTGCCGGTTTCGTCGTGGCTGTCACCGTTGCTCGAAAGCGCGTCGCGTCAGGGGCGGCTCGCGGTAGTTGCTCTATCGAGCCTAGCGGGAAGCTATCTCCTGTTCCGGCTCGTGCTGCCGATTTGCAAAAGCGGCGCGTTTTTGTCGAGCGAGCTCGTATTGACTCTCGCGATCCTGACGCTCGGCTACGGCGCGCTTGCGCCCGGGCGTCCGTGGGCGCGTCTCGTTGCCTCACACCAAGCGCTCGTTCTGGTCGGGCTCTTTTCGTTTCAGGAGCTAGGTGTTACGGGGGCCGCGCTCCAAATGCTGGTGCTTGCGGCCGGGCTGACCGGCCTCGCGCTTTCGAACGCGCGCGCCCTCCTCCTTTTCTTTACTCTGTTTCTGACGGTGGCGCCGCTTCTGTGGGTGTTGCCGGCGCAGTGGTCGCACTCGCGGGGTTTTGCAGCACTGGCCACGCTCGGCTTCGTGATGCTGTCCCTTCGCCTTTGGCGCGAGACGATCGCCCGGGCGCGCGAGCCCGCGGAGCCCAAGCGCGGGCTCTTGCTAGCCATCCCGGTCGCCTTTTGGTGCCTTTCGATGATCGTGCTTCCCGGAGCGTGGCACGACTTGCTCGCGCCCGCGGCGCGCGAGGTGCTACCGCCGAACGCGGTGGCGGAGGAAGAGCGATGACGCTCGTGGGCGCGACGCCCGCGGTGATACTGCTCTCGGGTGCTATTTGGACCGAGCGCCGGGGCGGAACGCGTGTGGGCCTCGTCGCCATTGGCGCCGCGCTCGCCGCGGTGGCCTGGCTGGCGCGCGCGCCGCGGTGGGGAAGCTCGGGCACGTTCGATGGCGACCCGTTCAGCCTCTTCTTGACCGGCTTGATCCTTGTCGCGCTCGGCATTGCCTGGGTCATCGACGTCCCCTCATCGCGGTCGCGACGACTCGCGACCGCCGCGGCGCTCGTACTGGCCATTTCGAGCCGCAACGTCGTATGGATCTTTCTTGGTTTCGAGGCCGCGTCGCTCGCTTATCTGGGACCGCGAAGGCTGTCCTTCGCGGCCTCGGCCACGTCGATGTCCGGTCTTCTGCTCCTCGCCGTCAAGGGAGGAACCGATCTGGCTTTTCTCGAGCCTTCGCCATGGGCCGTTTTCGGCCTCATGCTTTTCTCGTGCGGGCTCGTTCTCAAATGGCTCACCGCGAGCACGGAGCCTCGTTTCGAATCGCTGGCCATGGGGGTTGCGCTCGTGGCTTATTGGGTGCGCCTCGTATCTTGGTCGCCCGAGTTTCCATCCGTCGGGCTGAGCCTCGGCGCAATCTTGGCATGGGGTGGCATGACGATCGGAGGGCTCGGCGCCGCCTTCGCGGGGCGCACCCGGTCGTGTCTCGCGTGGATCGGCGTTGCGCAGGTAAGCCTCGCCATTTTGGGAACCATGGTGGGAGCACCTTCGCTTCCCCACGTCCTCATGCATCTCGCGGCGTCGACGCTAACCATCCTGCTCTTGGCTTCCTTCGCTTCGGGAGAGAAGAGCCGCTCCCTTGCCGCTATTTGGATCCTCGCCTTGTCGCTCGCATCGTTGCCGCCCTTTGCTGGCTTCGTGACGAAGTTTCCTCTTCTCGCAACGCTGCCGGTCGACGCGTCCGTCGCCGCTCTGCTCGGAACCTTCCTAGTCGGGATCGGCTGCGCGCGTCTCGTCGCACGCGTGACAAAAGAAGAGGGGGAGGAGTGGCCACGAACGGTCGCGGCGCTCGCCGTCGTACTCTTACTTGGCCCTTTCGCGAACTTGCTCTACAGCTTGGCGGCCCGCGCCGCCACGGGTTTGTTCTAGAGCTAACCTGAAAGCGTTTGAACCGCAGAGACGCAGAGGACGCGGATGCGCTACTAGCCTCTAACCCGTCAGAACCGAGGATTTTGTACCACGTTCTGAAGCAAATTCTTTCTTATCCCCACATCCCCTCCTATCCCCACCTCTCCTTGCTTTTAGCGGCGTTTTTAAAGGCAAGGGGATGTGGG
>SMVB01047573.1_pt1 | contig 24458 bp, 22 predicted proteins | sample 2456461 | NCBI WGS metagenome assembly SMVB01 (sample SAMN11095934, study PRJNA526329) | marine sediment metagenome | biome: Marine sediment; feature: Surficial sediment; material: Deep marine sediment; isolation source: Hadal surficial sediment | place: Pacific Ocean | collected 2014-05 | depth...
CAGAGGCTAGATTTCCGAACAGTCCCACCGCCAGTGTGCCCCAGATTCCACAGACGAGATGGACCGATATTGCGCCTACTGGGTCATCGATTTTTAATTTTAGATCCAGATAAAGCACGGAAGCGACTACAAGAAAGCCGGCAATGAAACCAACGATTGTCGCATCCATCACTCCAAGTTGATCGGCGCCGGCCGTGATGGACACCAGGCCTGCCAACGCGCCATTCAGCAGCATGGACAGGTCAAGGTGCTTTATGAGAACTGTCGTACCCAGCATTGCGCCGGTGACGCCGGCTGCGGCGCCCAAGGACGTTGTAACGAAAACATATGAAAGGGCGGCCGGATCTGCAGAAAGTACCGAACCTCCGTTGAAGCCATACCAGCCGAACCACAAAAGGAAGGCGCCAATTGACGCGAGAGGAAGACTGGATGGCGCGATTGGAAGCACCTTCCCGTCTTCGTATTTACCCAGGCGCGGTCCAAGCATGATGCATCCAATAAGCGCTGCCCAACCACCCACACTGTGCACAAGGGTCGAACCGGCAAAGTCATAAAAAGGTGTTTCCATGGCATCGAGGAATCCACCTCCCCACTTCCACATCCCAACAATGGGGTAGCAGAAACACAGATACATCATTGCGAACAGCAAAAAGGTCTCGATCCTGATACGTTCGGCAACCGCACCTGACACAATCGTGACAGCGGTGGCTGCAAAAACTGCCTGGAAGATGAAGTCTGTCCAATAGGTGTACGTGCCACTGTACTCAACCGTTATGCCGGATGCGTCCGTTCCCAAACCGAATCCCGCAAAGCCAAAAAAGGCACCCGCATATTCTTCTCCCGGATACATGAGGTTGAAGCCGATTGCGGCATACGTGAGGAAACCAAGCGCGACAATGGATATATTCTTGAACAGAATATTTATAGAGTTCTTCTCCTGGGTAAGACCTGCTTCAAGTGTCGCGAATCCCAGGTGCATGAGAAATACCATGGCCGTGGCTATCAGCAACCAGAGATTGCCAGTCACGAAATTTATGGAAGCATCGGCAGTTGTGGCGCCGTACACGGGACCGGCGAAGCAAGTTCCCAGGAAAAGAAACACCCAGGGTTTCACCATCCCGCTGGCATACCCGGAGGAGGATGGTGGCGTGGAGTTATAGAATACTGGAATCACTGTAATATCTCCGTGGCCGGGCCGCGCGAAACTTGAGCTTACAGATTGAGTCGAATGTACGCGGCACATTTGAAAGAGATTTCTTTGTTCAGCGCTCAAAAAGGCTGCGAACAGATGCAGAGCCGTTTGTCCGAGTCAACAAACAGCAATCTATTCGGGCGTTCTGCATTGTCGTTTTTTTGTTATTACTAATTCGTATAAGCGCATATAATTGCGGGCATTGCAAACCAGCACGCTTGAAGGCTCTTTTGCCTAGTGCGAGTAATCCCTGGTGCCCGGGGCGAGACTCGAACTCGCACGACCTTTCGGGCAAAAGTACACGGAGCATCACCCGCGAGTTCCTCGAAGCCAGCGAAAAGCCGCGGGCGGAGGCTGCCGCATTAATACCCATTGATTGACGAGGAGGATTTTATTCTGCCGAGCGAGTCATCAAAAGAGGATGCAGATGAGTAGCCGCAATTTCCGACAAACCGGTGGCCGCGACAAGATTACGGGCGTAACCTGGTTCCTGTTGTTACGATCACTTGAGCCAGAACTATGATACAGACAATTCTGGTGCTCATAGGAATCCTGGCACTAAGCTTTATCGTCGACTTTCTGCTCAAGCAGTCGTACAACTTCCTGTTCTTCCTCCTCAAGAAACCATTGCTGTGGATAACCTGAATCGCCCCTGATTTGCTAGACACCTTATCAGGCATACAAAATGGCAATATAGAGAGGTGCAAATGAGTAGCAAACGATATCCCGAAGCGTTCAAGATCGAAGCGGTCCGGCAGGTGGTTGAGCGAGATCACAGCGTTGCAGAAGTAGCGAGCCGGCTGGGCTATTATCGCATCGCCTGGATTCTGGATTCCGTTTTCATGGGTAGCCGTAACCTCAGGAAGCAAGAGAACTAACATGATTACAATAGCCTAAGATGATTTTGCGTGAGCAGATACAGAATGTCGAGTAGTCCGGCGACCCTGTATGTCATTGCCGCACCGTCCGGGGCCGGGAAGACCACGCTGGTCAGGTTGCTCCTGGATCGCAATCCGCGACTCAAGTTTTCCGTGTCGTACACGACACGCGAGAAACGGGAGGCCGAGGTCGATGGCCGCGACTATTTTTTTGTAGACGAGGAGCGTTTTCTGCAACTGAAGGAGGCGGGACAGTTGCTCGAATCGGCGCTGGTTTTCGGCAACTACTACGGCACCGGCCGTACCCGGGTGGAGCAGCAGCTGGAAAAGGGCAATCACGTTATTCTCGAAATTGACTGGCAGGGCGCCCGCCAGGTACGCGAGTCGGTGCCCGGCTGCGTCAGCATTTTCATCCTGCCGCCTGCGTGGCCGGAACTCGAGCGGCGCTTGCGGGACCGCCGCACCGACAGTGATGAGGTCATTACCCGCCGTCTGCAGGAGGCCCATGGCGACATGTCTCACTGGGACGAATTCGAGTTCGTCATCATTAACGATGATCTGGATACCGCCGTCGGCGAACTCGAAGCGATACTCCACGGAGAGGGCGCCGCCAACCGCAGCAGCAGGCCTGAACTGCGACAAAAGCTTGAAGAGATACTGGCTTAGACTCCAAATAATACGATATACTGGTGGGTCTTGGTTATCAAAAGGTCCGCCGGGCCGACCGCTTATTGTTGCGTATTGACGGGAGTTAGGAATTCATGGCCAGAATTACGGTCGAGGATTGTCTGGACAACATAGAAAATATTTTTGAAATGGTGCTGGTGGCGAGCAAACGCGCCAGGCGAATTGCACATGGTGCCGAGCCACTGGTGGAGTTGGAAAATGACAAGCCAACGGTTATCGCACTTCGTGAAATTGCTGAGGGTCACATTACGCCTGCAATTCTCGAAGAAGTGGAGATGCCACCCGTCGATGAATTCCTGCAGCCCGAATCTGCCGAGGAAATCATGCCAATGCGCGGTATCTCAATCGGCGATTGAGATACCGCTATTGCGGCGCGACTCGGGGCAACCGATTATGATGAGTCATGGAATACGCCGCTAGCATTCTCGCTAAAATCCCGGGCGCCTCGTCGAAACTCGACAAGGGCTTAAAGCGTCTGCTCGAATCCCTGGAAGCCTACATGCCTGCCGAACAAATCGAGCAGGTTGTGCGTGCGTACGAGTTCGGCGCGACTGCCCACAGCGGCCAGACGCGCATGTCCGGCGACCCCTTCATATCCCACCCCCTTGCAGTCGCGCAAATTCTGGCCGACATGCATATGGACTCGCAGGCAATCGCGGCCGCGATACTGCATGACGTTATCGAAGATACGGAGACGCCGATCGCCGAACTCGCTGAGCAGTTTGGCAATGAGATTGCAACGCTCGTGGACGGCGTCAGCAAACTTGACCAGATGCAATTCACCAGCCGCGCTGAAGCGCAGGCAGAAAGTTTTCGCAAAATGATACTGGCGATGATCGAGGACATCAGGGTCATCCTGGTGAAGCTTGCCGATCGGCTGCACAACATGAAGACGATGGATTCCATGCCGGTGGACAAACAGGCTCGTATCGCCAGAGAGACGCTCGAGATTTATGCGCCCATCGCCAATCGCCTGGGCATCAATCACATGAAGGTTGATCTCGAGGACCTGGGATTTCGCTATCTGTATCCGTTTCGTTATGCAGTGCTCGATCGGGCACTAAAGCGAAGCAAGGGAAGCCAGCGGCAGATCGTCAAGAAAATTTCCGAGCACTTTCGGAAAACGATGCAGCAGGAAGGCATCGAAGGTGAGGTTATTGGTCGCGAGAAGCACCTTTACAGCATCTATAAGAAGATGGCCGAGAAAAAACGCCTGCTCGGCGACATCGTCGATGTTTACGGCTTCCGCATCATCGTCAACGACGTCAATACCTGCTACCAGTTGTTAGGTCTGGTCCATAGCCTGTACAAACCAATGCCGGGGCGATTCAAGGACTACATCGCCATTCCCCGGGTAAACGGCTACCAGTCATTGCACACAACACTGTTCGGCCCCAAGGGCCTGCCGCTTGAAGTACAGATTCGCACCAGCGAAATGAATCGCCTCGCCGAGGCGGGCGTTGCCGCCCACTGGCAATACAAGGCCGAGGACAAATCCGCCGCCACGCCACAGCGCCGTGCTCGCGAGTGGCTCGCGCATCTTATGGAGTTTCAGGAATCCGGCAGCTCGGAAGAATTTCTTGAAAGCGTGAAAGTCGATTTGTTCCCGGACAAGATTTACGTGTTTACGCCGAAAGGCGACATCATGCCGCTGCCCAAGGGGGCCACCACGGTTGATTTCGCTTATGCGGTACACACCGATATCGGCAATCGTTGTGTCGCAGCGAAGATCGATCGAAATCTTGTCCCATTGAGAACAACGCTGCAAAACAGCCAGACTGTCGAAATCATTACAGCGCGTGGCGCCAAACCGAATCCCAACTGGGTGACCTTTGTCACCAGCGCGAAAGCGCGCTCCGCGATTCGTCATTACATGAAGAAAATGCGCAGCAGTGAGTCCATCGATCTTGGCAAGCGGCTGCTGGACCGCTCACTAAAGGATCTTGGCTCGTCGCTTAGAAAGGTTGGCAAAGTGCGTATGCGCGAGGCACTTGGAGAACTTGGCCTTACGGACGTTAACGAACTATTCGAGCAACTCGGTCTCGGCAAGCGGCTCGCACCGCTGACGGCACGATTCCTGATCGGCATGCATGATGATGCACAGCCAGAGGCCGCGAGCCTCGTGATTGCGGGTACCGAGGGCGTCGTCGTTAGCTACGCCAAGTGCTGTTACCCCATCCCCGGTGACGACGTGATGGGCTACCTCAGTTCCGGCCGTGGCGTGGTCATTCACCGAAACTCCTGTGGCAACCTGATAAATTTCCGTAAACAGCCGGAAAAGTGGATTTCGGTCAGCTGGGAAGAAGAGATAGATCGTGACTTCTCCAGCCAGATCCAGGTGGAGGCACAGAACAAAACCGGCCTGCTCGCCGAAGTTGCCGCGGTGATCGCGGATTCGGATTCAAATATTGAACAGGTGTCAGTCATCGACCGGCACGAGGACGGTAGCATTCTGACCTTTTTGCTGCAGGTCAAAGACCGCATACATCTCGCACACATTATGCGAAACATCAAAAAAATGCCGAATGTTCTGCGCGTCTCACGCGAGAGCGCGTAACCTCAACCGGAGCAGCCATTGAACAAGACGCCAATCCATACTGACAACGCGCCGGCCGCGATCGGCACTTACTCACAAGCCATTCAAAGCGGTAACTTTGTGTTTCTGTCCGGGCAAATTCCTCTTGATCCCTCAACGATGGAACTCGTTGCTGGTGACTTCGAGGCCCGTGCGCGACGTGTCTTCGAAAATCTCAAGGCCGTAGCAGAGGCGGCCGGTGGCACACTCGGGCAGATCGTCAAACTCACCATCTACCTGACTGACCTAGACAACTTTGCGACGATCAATTCCGTAATGGCCGAATACTTCGACGAGCCGTACCCGGCGCGCGCGGCCGTGGGTGTGGCAACCCTGCCGAAGGGTGCTGACGTAGAGGCCGAGGCGATCCTGGCCTTGTAAGGGTGCAGGAAACAGAAACGAATCTTTCGAGTCCGCTGACAGCCCTGCGCGGGGTCGGTCCGGCATTGGCCGAAAAGCTGAAGCGTCTGAATTTGCGACGAGTGGAGGACCTGCTGTTCCTGCTGCCGTTGCGTTATGAAGACCGCACCAAGCTCTACAAAATCGGGTCGCTGAAGCCGGGCATGCGTTGCCTCGTGAGCGGTGAGGTGCTGCGGGCGGAAACCGTCTATCGCGGGCGGCGAAATCTCCTGGTTCGCATTGGCGATGGCAGCGGCCAGATTACTCTTCGCTTCTTTTACTTTTCGCGCCAGCAACAATCCCGGTTCCGGGTCGGCGCCCTCGTCAGTGCGTTCGGCAATGTCAGAGCAGGCCCTGTTGGTGTCGAAATGGTGCACCCGGAGTACCGCGTGCTGCGACCTGAACAAAGCGTTGTTGTCAGTAACACATTGACGCCCATCTACCCGATGACTGAAGGCGTGCAACAGGGAAGGCTGAGGAATCTTGCAGGTCAGGCGCTGGCAATGATGAAAAAGGCGCCGCCGGACGAGCTGCTGCCACAATCTGTTCGAGACAAATACGGCATGCCCTCCCTGGTTGAGGCACTTATCCTTCTGCATGAGCCGCCACCTGAGGCTAATCTCGCGGAGATTGACGCTGGCAAACATCCCTGTCAGCTCCGCCTGTGTTTCGAGGAGCTCCTGGCTCACTACATGAGCCTGAGGAATCTGCGCGATCGGGCAAGAAAGGAGAGTGCGGTCGCGCTTGGCGGAGGTGGCGACACCGTGGCCCGCTTTATCAGCGGACTTCCGTATCGGCTGACGGCTGCGCAGCAACGCGTGATTACGGAAATAACGTCCGATCTGGAGTCGCCACATCCAATGATGCGGCTGATTCAGGGTGACGTCGGATCGGGCAAGACTGTGGTCGCGGCTGCAGCCTGTCTGCGAGCGATGACTTGCGGCGTGCAAGCCGCAGTAATGGCGCCAACCGAATTACTTGCAGAGCAGCACTGGCAAAATTTCTGCGGCTGGTTTCGTGATTTCGGTTACGAGCTTGCATGGCTTAGCGGCAGTCAGCGGCCGGCGGAGCGGCGTGCCTCAATCGAGGCCATTGCAAGCGGCGCCGCCAGGCTGGTCATCGGCACCCATGCGCTTTTCCAGGAGGGGGTGAAATTCAAACAACTGGCACTCGTAGTGATCGACGAACAACACCGCTTCGGCGTTCACCAGCGCATGGCGCTTCGCGACAAGGGGGTAACCGGCGGCGGGCATCCGCATCAACTGGTCATGACAGCGACGCCAATTCCCAGGACACTGGCGATGGCGGCGTATGCGGATCTCGATGTATCAGTGATCGATGAGTTGCCGCCCGGGCGCCGGGCAGTGCAGACGGTTGCGTTACCGGATACGCGCCGCGCAGAAGTCGTCGGGCGAGTGCGTACTGCTTGCAAGGACGGGCAGCAAGCTTACTGGGTTTGCCCCCTGATTGAAGAGTCTGATGTGCTCGACTACCAGGCGGCCGAGGCCAGCTATGCCATGTTGAAAGAGGCACTCGCTCCAATGCGGGTCGGTCTCGTGCACGGGAGAATGAAGGCAACGGCCAAGGAAAAAATCATGCGCGCATTTAAGGCCGGCAAAATCAATGTGCTGGTTGCGACAACTGTTATTGAGGTCGGCGTTGACGTGCCGAACGCCAGCCTGATGATCATCGAGAACGCCGAGCGCATGGGGCTTTCGCAGTTGCACCAGTTGCGCGGCCGGGTCGGCCGCGGTGCAAAGCAAAGCCACTGCGTCATGCTCTATCGGCAGCCGCTCGGTCAGCTTGCCCGCGAGCGGCTGGCAGTTCTGCGAGACACCAATGATGGATTCCTGATTGCGCAAAGAGATCTTGAATTACGCGGTCCTGGCGAACTGCTGGGCACCCGGCAGACCGGACTGCCCGAATATCGCATCGCTGATCTTGTTCGCGACGCCGAATTGATGCCCGAAGTTCTGACGAGCGCGGAAATGATTCAGCGCGATAATCCCGCGGCCGAGCAGGCGATAGTCCGCCGCTGGCTGGGTGACGCTTATCAATATGGAAAAGTCTGACGGAAACCGGGGTCGAACCCACTGCTGTCCCACCAAGAAATAGTGCGAAACCTAAAGTCCTTCGCTAGCAAGCCGCGCAAGCAAATTGATGCGTCGGAAACATGTTGATCGCCCTTCCTAAGCGGGCGATTGTCGATCTTCAAATCGTGGTCTTGTGTTGTGTTGACACCGATCCTGGGTTTATAAGGCAGCAGTGGGTTCGACCCCGGTTTCCTCAATCTGGTATTTTTAGCTTGTGAATAAGCTGGCAAGCAAAAAAACGCCGGCCCGGATCGCACCGGGCTTTTTCAACCAACTGCAGAACTACCTTCAACTGATGCGGCTCGACAAGCCGATTGGTGTCTGGCTGCTGTTATGGCCAACGCTTTGGGCCCTTTGGCTGGCGGGTGAGGGCCATCCCGATCCCGGCATATTTATCGTGTTCATGCTCGGCGTCGTTATCATGCGCTCAGCCGGCTGTGTTCTTAACGATTTTGCCGATCGTAATATCGATCCTTACGTAGAGAGAACCAGGATGCGGCCAATTGCCTCCGGCGCAGTCGCGCCGATGGAGGCGCTAACGCTGTTTGCTGCTCTCGCATTAATCGCCATAGGGCTGGCTGCGATGCTCAACCGGCCCGCGCAGCTGCTTGCGGTTATCGGCGCTGGCCTGACAGTCGCGTATCCGTTTATAAAGCGCTTTGTCTCAATTCCGCAATTTATACTCGGCGCCGCTTTCGGCTGGGCGGTACCGATGGCCTTCGCAGCGCAGACCGGCGAGACGGCGCAGCTTGCCTGGCTGGTGTTTGGCACGGCGTTGATCTGGGCTGTCATCTACGACACCTTCTACGCGATGGTCGATCGCGATGACGATCTGAAAGTGGGCATCAAGTCAACCGCGATTCTTTTCGGTGACGCCGACCTTTTCGTAGTCGGCGGTCTGCAGTTGCTGATGCTTACTGCGCTGGTCTTTATCGGCAACATGGCCGAGCTCGGCTCCTGGTATTACGGATCAATTTTCATCGCCGCGATTCTCATGGCCTGGCACCAGTGGCTGGCCCGTGACCGTCAGGCAGCCGCCTGCTTCAGAGTTTTCCGGCACAATCAGTACATCGGCATGATCATATTTATCGGCATTGTCCTGCACTACACCTTTAGTCCTGTCGTGCCCTGAGGGCACGCGCCACCGTCAACACGCTGACCGATTTTGCACCGCTCCTGATCAACTCCATCGCCAGCTGCGAACAGGTTTCGCCCGTTGTAATAACGTCATCGACAATCAATGGATGCCGGCTCTTCAATTTCCCTGAAACCGCGAACGCGTTTTTCAGATTTCTTTTGCGCTCCGCCGTATTCAGTCCGGTTTGCGCGCTGGTCGCCCGAATGCGGTCGACTTGGGTCATTATTGGCAGTCCTGTCGCTTTATGCAGCGGGCGGCACAGTTCCGTGGCCTGATTGAAGCCGCGCGTCATATGACGCCAGCGATGTAACGGAACCGGTACCAATGCATCGACCTGCGCAAACTCGCTGGTGAGAGTTCGCCGCAGGAGATCAGCGAATGCCGGCACATACCAGAGTTGCCGCCTGAATTTGATCGCCTTGATAACGGCATCCACCGGAAAGTCATAAATGAGCGGGGCGCGCGCCTTTTCGAATGGCGGCCGCAACGACTGGCACGCGAAGCAGACCACGCCGGGCGGCTGGCCGGCCATCATGGCCTGTCCACAGCATTCGCAGAAGGTGTCATTCCAGGGCAGGATCCGCCGGCATTGTCCGCAGATGCGCCCGCCGTCCGCGACTTGATCACAAAGAACACAGATCTCCGCGATGTGGCAGCAATGCAGATTGCCGGGAGCATTTTTGAGCAGCTTCATGGACCTGGAGCCTGCCCGAATAGACCGGCGAAATCAGCTTGCCTATTCGGCCTCTTTGCCTGTAATGACACTTTAGCCCTATGCTCTGGTACATGGGCAGGCCACCTCCAGCGCTGGTTTTTCGTGACGTGCGGCGAAGATTTGACCGCATCGCAGCCGGTTTTAATGAGGCGGATTTTATTCATCGGGTGACTTTCGATGAATTACTGCAACGCCTGACACCCGTGGAAATCAGACCGCGCCACATCCTCGATCTTGGTTGCGCAACCGGAAGCGGCAGCAAGCAACTGGCTCATCGATTTCGACGTAGCCGCGTTATCAGTCTGGATGCCTCGTTCGCTATGTTGCAGCAAGCAAAACAGAGGCGATCTCTGTTCACGAAACCGTCCGTATTGCAGGGTGACGCATCCCGTATCCCGCTGAAAGACGGGAGCATCGATCTCGTGTTCGCAAACATGCTGTTGCCCTGGATGGACGACCTCCCTACCTGCTTTTCAGAAATCGCCCGCCTATTGCCCGCAGGCGGTCTGTTTGCGTTCGCGACTTTCGGTCCCGACAGTTTGTCCGAAATCCGCGATGCATGGCGTTCAATCGATGACCACTGGCACGTTAATGCATACCCGGACATGCATGACATTGGCGACGCACTCGTAAGAGCCGGCCTCCGGGATCCGGTGCTGGACGTCGACCACCTGACGGTCACCTATCGCAATACCGATGCCCTGTATCGGGACCTGACCAGCGCCGGTGCCCGCAATTGCCTGCGCGGGAGACGGCAGACGCTGACTGGCAAAAACAGCTTCAAGACGATGGACAATCTGCTTGCGGCACGCATGGCCGACCATGACCTGTCACTCAGGCTGGAGCTTGTGTACGGCCACGCCTGGGGTGGTGGCCCGCGCCTGCCGGATGGCGAGTTCCGCGTCGATCCCTCGCAGATAACGCGTCGAGTGCGGGTCTGACGCCCTGGAACAGCTCATCAAAGGTAATTAGAGCTACCCTGCAGCCGCCAATTGATTTAAAAGGTAAGCGTGATCGAGGGGTTCATCAGGAACGAACAATTCCGGCGGATATTTCCGCCGCTTGCCGCAGTGGGCCTGATCGCGTTGTTTGTTTCGCTCGGCCTTTGGCAACTCGATCGCGCGGCTGAGAAAATTCGGCTGCAGGCCCTGTTCGAGAATGACGCGCCGTATGCCCGCTTGACGGGCAACATGCCTGTTAGGGAGTTTCAGAATATCGAAGCCTACGGTTACTATCTCGACCAGCGGCAGGTCCTGATCGACAATATATTCGTGAACAACCGTATCGGATATTACGCAATTACCGCATTTCGCTATGCGGCCAACCAGCCACTATTGATTGTGAATCGCGGCTGGATAGCGCGGCCCGGCGTGCATCTGGCGGATCCTGATCTGAGCACAGGCGACGGCAGGCGAACCATTCGTGGCCGCGTCGGTCATTTGCCCAGGGTCGGCATTCGGCCGGGTGCTGCGTTCGAGGGCGCAGGCGACTGGCCGAAGACAGCGATTTACCCGACACTCGATGACATGTCTGCCGAGCTTGGCCGGGAACTGCTTCCATTCGTCCTGTTGCTGAGCCCGGACAACGACGACGGTTTTGTGCGCCGCTGGCAACCGCGTCAAAGCGGGCCGATGATGCACTACGGTTATGCGTTTCAATGGTTCGCAATGGCCACTACGGTGTTCGTGATCTTATCGTGGCAACTGCGAAAGAGGCAGATTCGTGGATCAGAATAGGACCAGTCGGGGCCGCGTTCAGCTCATACTGATCATGCTGGCTTTTGTCGGGCCACTGCTGCTGGCGTCATGGATGTACTTCGGCCAGAACTGGCCGCCCACCGGCAGAATGAACCACGGGCACGGGGTGCTTCTCGATCCCATCGTCAGCCTTTGGGACGAGCTGCCCTCATCGCCACTGGCGGCCCGGAGCGCAGACCACTGGCTGAATTCCGCCCGCTGCGATGACGAATGCCGGGAGTCACTGCACCTGCTGCGCCAATCCCGGCTCGTCCTCGGTCACAAAATGACCCGGGTGTTAAGAGTTTTCTTGCACGGTGATTCCCCGCCCGATAAAGTATTCCTTGAGCAACAGCAGCAAGGCCTGATAACGATTAGAAACGACGGCCTTTTCCGATTACTGACAGAGAGCAGTCCAGGCGCATTGAAGCCCGACGGCATTTATCTCGTCGACCCTCTCGGCAACCTGGTGATGTATTTTCCACCGGACCTGGATCCGGGCGACATGGTGGACGACATAAAGCATCTGCTCCAGTTCTCCCGGATTGGCTAAAACATTGAGTGTAACCACGATACAACAAGCGGCCGACTGGCGTGCTTACTATGAGCTGACCAAACCCAGGGTCGTCCGGCTCATCATATTCACAGCGGTCACCGGCATGATCCTGGCGGTGCCCGGCTGGCCCGGCGCTGTTGCGCTGGTGTTCGGTACGCTTGGCATCGGCATGGCCGCATCATCTGCCGCTGTGGTTAATCACGTGCTCGACGCACGCATCGACATCAACATGTCGCGCACGCGCGATCGGCCATTACCGCAGGGCAAATTATCCGAGCAACACGCAATGATGTTTGCGAGCATGCTCTGCGTCATATCGATGCTGATACTCTGGTTCATCGTCAATCCGCTGACAGCAATCCTGACGTTTGCATCCCTGATCGGCTATGCGGTTATCTACACCGTGTTCCTGAAGCACGCGACGCCACAGAACATCGTCATCGGGGGTGCGGCCGGGGCCGCGCCACCGGTACTGGGATGGACCGCGGTCACTGGCGAAATACACAGCGACGCGCTGCTGCTTTTCCTGATAATTTTTGTCTGGACGCCACCACACTTCTGGGCGCTTGCGATCGCCAAAAAGGACGATTACGAGAAAGCTGGTATTCCGATGTTACCGGTTACACACGGCAACGAATTCACCCGCAAGTACATACTGCTGTATACGATCCTGCTGGTGCTGGTGACGATTCTGCCCTACCTGTCCGGTATGAGCGGCCTGATTTATCTCGCCGCCGCACTCAGCCTGGGTGGTTATTTTCTCTATTACGCGATTCGTCTCAGGTCCGATGAGGGCATCGATTTACCGATGCGGCTTTTCCGTTATTCGATCAGCTACCTGATGCTCCTGTTTGCCGCATTGCTCATAGATCATTACTTCGTCTTGCGCTTGCCGTTGTAGGGGTCAGGGCCGGCTTCTCAGTTTTGGGGATGCGTCCTTGCGCAATGGCTGCCGGTAACTAGACTCGGCCGGCATGAGTTCCCTCGAGCAAAACCAGCGCGCAAGCTTTGACACGTTGCTGCGGCCGCATCTTGACCGGCTTTACCGTCTTAGCTTTAGACTTGCCGGCTCGAAACCGGAAGCGGAGGATCTCTTCCAGGATGTATTGGTCAAGGCCTTCGCGCGGCTCGATGATCTGCTTGATGTAAGGGAGCCTGCTCCCTGGCTGTGCCGGGTCATGTACAACCACTTCATCGACCATCGGCGGCGTATCAGGCGGGCCCGTCTGGTCTGTGTCGAAGAGAATCAGCTCCCCGGCCGGAGCCTGGAATCGCTGCCCGGAGACCTGGATCCGGTGCGCGATGCCGAGCGGCTGGATAACATAATGCGACTCGACCAGGCGCTTGCCACCCTCAGCGACGAGCAGCGCCTCGTGGTCCTCCTGCACGACGTCGAAGCTTATAAACTCGGGCAAATTCATCAAATTACGGGCGATCCGGTCGGCACGATCAAGTCCCGCCTGCACCGCGCCCGGGCCCGTCTGCGGGAGGTGCTCAGCACGGATGGAACCAATTCCCGAGCTTGAGCGTGTAAAGCCATAACCAGGAACAAAACCATGACCTGCACCCGACTGACAGAAAAGCTCGACGATTATGTAGATGGCCTCATGGATCGGGCGGAGTCGGCGGCGCTTGGTGCACACATCGAGACCTGCAATGACTGCCATCAGGTGCTCGCGCGCGCGCAGGGATTGCGGGAATCATTGAGGGCTTACGGACGATCGAGCATGCCACATCCCGATGCGGCTTTTTTTGATCGTGCACTTGCTCAAGCCGCACGAACCGGAATTCGTCGCCAGCGCAGTCGCTGGGTTATGACGGCTGCAGGCGGCGCCATCGCCGCCGGCCTGGTGCTCTGGATGCTCGGCGGCATGTTCCTGAAGACACCTGAAATCGCGCAGCCGCATCCGGTTATCGTGATGACGCTCGAGGAGCCGCGCACATTAAACCTGGTTTTCTCATCGGCAACCGCGCTTGCCAATGCAACGATGACCGTGGTCCTGCCACAGGGCGTCGAGCTAATGGGATTTACCGGTCAGCGGCAAATTACCTGGATAACCAGTCTTACCAGCGGCAAGAATATATTGCCATTGACACTCATTGCGACTTCGCCGCAGGGCGGAGAACTGATGGCCACCTTGCGGCATGAGGGTGACGAAAGGACGTTCCGCATCCAGGTGAACATAATTTCGTAATCAAAGGGAGCTTTGGAAATACTGAAGCAGCAAAGGGAGTATTTATGATGAAACAACTTAAGAGTTTTTTAGCCGGCGTTGCCTTGAGCTACTTTGCGCTGTTCCCGGCAGCAGCGATAGCTGATATCGACGAACTGGACGTAACGATGGAGGTGCTTGACAGCGTAGCCGACATCGACGGCCAGGTGATTGTCATGCAGGGACCCGAAGACGATGGGCTCGAAGGGCATGATGACGAGTCCGATGGTGAATCGGATCATGAGCCTGATGACGACGTGAATGACGAAGGCGATGCCGACGATGACTTCGGTGGTGAAGACTCTGATGACGACTTCGCGCACGACGAGGATTTCGAGTCCGACGAGGATGAAGAGCATTCGGAAGACGAAAGCGACTTCGACGAGGGCGACGACGTTGACCACGATGAGCACGACGAGGACATGGACGATCAGGAAGACCATGACGTCGCGGATTCGGATCTGGATGGCGACATCAACGATGATGTAGCAGACAACGACAGTATCGATGACAGTGCCGGCATTGATGTCGGCTAACGGCACCACGGCGGGTTGGTATCTACGGCCCTGGATAGTCTCTGAAGCCCTGGTACAGCAGAAAATCCCTCTCGTTTTGCGACGCAGAGGGATTTTTCTGCACCACGTCACAGCGTTGAATGCCAATTAATGAGAATTTTTCATCATTGGCTTTTCTTCCTTAGTTTGGCGGGCTGGCGTCCCCGCAGGAGTCCTGAAATTCTGGCACAAGCACACAGATCATGCGGCCGCGCGGCCGCCATCGCACTCACCATGGCAGCGCTGTACCTGGGGCTGTCGCAAAACGCTGCGGCGGCAACCGCCAGCGAATTGTTTGCTGATGGCAATCGCCTGTTCAGGGACGACCTGTACTGGGCTGCATTGCTGCGTTACGAGCAGGCCAGCGAGGCCGGCATGGATACGCCGCTGCTGCATTACAATACCGGCGTCGCGCACTACAAGGCGCAGCAGTATGCGCGAGCCCGGGTATCACTCATCGAGGCTAGCCGCTACGGGCCGCTGCAGCCAATTTCGCATTACAATCTCGGCTTGAATGGCTATGCACAAGGTGATTTCGACGAGGCCTTGCGCTGGTTTCGCAGGGCCGGGGATCAACAACAGCGGGACGATATCAGCCGCCTGGCGCGTCGGGCGATAACGCAGCTTAGCCGCGAACTCGCACTTGCAGATCCAATCGAGGTGCCCGCTACAATCCGCGAGCGCGAGCGCGAATTTACCAATTTCGATCTAAGGGCTCGCGTTGGCGTCGGCATCGACGACAACGTATTTCGTTCGCCTTCGGTCAGTTACGTCGACCTCTCTGATCCCGGGCAACCGCTGGTGACGCCAAATGTTCAGGAAGGTATGTTCATTCCCGTAAGCCTGTACGCGAAATACCAGGTCAACAGCCTCGAGAACGAGGGCTTCTTTGGCATGTACAGACTCGGAGGCCGCTACTACCAGGACCAGAACCTGAGCAACGCCAACGAGTATTTGCACGAACTCGGTTTCGGCAGCGAATACCGCCGCCGCGACGAATCCCGTGAGCGCCGTGTTTACAGCGCCTTCAAGTTCGCGCAGCACGAAGAGACCTATTACGACAGGGATACCGGCATCGAACGTGATTCCGGCGGCGTCGCAATCGGCGATCGCATGTCCTATATCCGCTATGGGCCCGAGTTCTGGATGCGTGAGACCTTCGGCAGATTCTCAATCGGCGGGCGTGCCAAGGGACAGTTGTGGAACTACGAGGAAACCCTGGCAGTCCCTGAGTACGATCATGAGTACTGGGAGATCGGTGTCAACGCCCAGTATCGCTTCACGTCTACGTCACTGGTACGGCTCAGGGCTGAGTACAACACGCGGCGATTCGGCGACCGTCCCGCGTATGAGCTTGACGGAACCCAACCGATCGGCAACCCCACGATTCGTTACGATTACATCGAGTATGGCATCGAAGCGCGCCAGCGAATCACTCGTGCCATGTGGTTTGGCGTCACTTATGCGCGCACCGAGAGAGAAGACCGTCATGTCGGTTATAACAACTACTTCCGGGATAACTACGGTGCCCAGTTTCACCTGTCATTCGGGGACCGGTTCGACCTCGACGCCACCGCTCTGTATCGTATTTACAACTATCAGAACGCATTCGCCTTCCACGAGCCCGCCGCCGGAAGAAAAACCCTGGAATCTGCCACCGGCACCGCCACAGCAACATTCAGGATGACTGATACCTTAAGTCTTGTCGGCGAATACCAGTATCGCGATGTCGTGTCCAGCGACACACGCATCGAGTACGCCCGCAGCCTGATATTGCTCAGCGTTCGCTGGGTGCAATGACCCCGGCCAATACAAGGCCGCTTCGCGACCCTGACGATCACTGAGACCGCTTCTCGAAATACCGCCGGGAAACCAGTGTATGGTGGCTCTGCTCCTCGCGTTCTTTGTTAGACTGCGCCCCCGGGACCAAGGGTACCTCTATATACGTCTCGTGAGCCACGACAGGTATATGGAGGTACCCTCAACCACTGTTCGCCGCCGATGGATGTTACACCCATACTCGAACCGCTGAATGACGCTCAGCGACGAGCTGTTACTGCACCGTACGAGCCCTTGCTCGTTATTGCCGGTGCTGGTAGCGGCAAGACGCGGGTGCTTGTGCACCGGGCCGCCTGGCTGATCGATGTCGAGGGTATCTCGCCGCAAAGCCTGCTGGCAGTCACCTTTACCAACAAGGCTGCCGCCGAAATGCGCGGGCGCGTCGAATCCTTGTTGCAGATGCCCGTCAATCACCTCTGGATCGGCACATTTCACGGACTCGCGCACCGCTTGTTGCGAAGGCATTGGCAGGACGCAGGACTGCCACAGAATTTTCAGATTATTGATTCCGATGATCAGCTAAGAATCATCAAACGCCTGCTCAAGGGCCTCGAACTCGATGCCGACCGCTGGGTGCCGCGTAAGATCCAGTATTTCATTAATGCGCAAAAGGACGAAGGCCTGAGACCGCAGCACCTCGATGACGAGGGCGACATTAATCGCCGTCAGTATATTTCTCTTTACCAAAGTTACCAGGAAGCATGTGACCGCGGCGGCCTCGTTGATTTTGCCGAGCTGCTTTTGCGTGCCCATGAACTTTGGCGCGACCACCCGGAAATTTTGCGACACTATCAGAAGCGCTTTCGGCATTTACTGGTCGACGAGTTTCAGGATACGAACGCGATCCAGTATGCGTGGCTGCGACTTCTTGCCGGTAAGGATGGCATTCTATTCGTCGTTGGTGACGACGATCAGTCGATTTATCGCTGGCGCGGCGCGCGCGTAGAGCACATCTATCAATTCCAGAAGGACTTTCCCAATGCGTCCGTGGTCAAGCTGGAACAGAACTACCGCTCTACCGCGACGATCCTGAATGCGGCCAACGCGGTTATTGCGAACAATAATTCCCGCATGGGCAAGAATCTGTGGACCGAGGGCGCCGAAGGTGATCCGATTCGGCTCTACCGCGCCCACAACGAACGTGACGAAGCCGACTTTGTGGTTGGCCGGCTGCAGGACTGGAGCGATCAGGGAAATCTTCGCGCCGAGGCCGCAGTATTGTACCGTTCCAATGCGCAGTCACGCGTGCTGGAAGAAAGCCTGATCAACGCAGGTCTGCCGTATCGCGTATACGGGGGCTTAAGATTTTTCGAGCGTGCCGAAATCAAGGACACGCTTGCCTACCTGCGATTGATATCAAACCGCGACGATGACTCCTCCTTCGAGCGCATTGTTAATCGGCCCACCCGCGGTATCGGCGCCCGAACGGTAGAAACTATGCGCGCCTATACGCGTGCGAACGGTTGCTCAATGTGGCGGGCGGCCGGGGCAATCGCCAGCGGCAACTTGGGTAGCAGAGCCGCGTCTTCTGTGGTCGCGTTTCTCGACCTGATCGAACGCATGACCAGGGACACGTCGGGCCTTGACTTGCAGGAACAGGTTGAGCATGTCATTCAGGGCAGCGGTTTGATCGAATTTTTTCAGAAGGAAAAAGGCGAACGCGGCGAAACCAGGGTGGAGAACCTCGAAGAACTGGTCAGTGCCGCCAAAAGTTTTAGAGTTGATGCCGCGGATGAAATGACGCCGCTGGATGCGTTCTTGTCGCATGCGGCGCTCGAGGCCGGAGAAGGCCAGGCGGATGCCTGGGAGGACTGCGTGCAACTGATGACGATGCATTCCGCGAAGGGGCTCGAGTTTCCGCTTGTGTTTCTTTGCGGCATGGAGGACGGCTTGTTTCCGCATCAGCGCTCGCTGGCCGATCCGCAAGGCCTCGAGGAGGAACGCCGGCTTTGTTATGTAGGCATTACGCGCGCCAAGCGGACTCTGTACATTACTTATGCAGAGCAACGGCGCCTGCATGGCATGGACAGTTTTTCACAGCCGTCGCGTTTTATCGCCGAGATTCCCGAGGCACTGGTGGAAGAAGTCCGGCCGCGTATACAGGTCAGTCGTCCCATCAGCCCACGTTCACGGGGCCGTTCTGCCAACATGGCGCCCGGCGCCGAGCTCGGAATACGACTCGGCCAGCGAGTGCGGCACGGCAAATTCGGCGATGGCGTCATACTCAATTGCGAGGGACAGGGCACACATGCACGAGTCGAGGTCAATTTTGAAACGGCTGGCACAAAATGGCTTGTGCTTGGTTATGCCAATCTCGATCTCATGTAACATAGGCTGTGGCACCTTCTCGCTACGGATATTTCTACCTTTCAGGCCCCTAGGCAAGGACCCGTGGACAAACAATGAAAATATTAATTCTCGGCGCCGGCCAGGTCGGCTCATCCGCGGCATACCACCTGTCGCGTGAAGAGGCCAACGAGGTAACCGTGGTTGACAAGAGCGCCGAGGTTCTGCGAGAACTTCAGGACCGACTCGATATTCGCACGGTCGTGGGTCACGCAGCTTATCCGGATGTGCTCGAGCGCGCGGGCGCCGGCGATGCGGACATCATTGTCGCGCTGACCGACGCCGATGAGTCCAACATGGTTGCCTGCCAGGTTGCGTACACACTTTTCAAGACGCCTACCAAGATTGCGCGTATCCGTTCGGCCGAGTACATGAACGCACGGGAGCTCTTCACGCAGGAAGCGATTCCGGTCGATGTGCGGATCAGCCCGGAGCAGCTTGTCTGCGAATATATCGAACAGCTGATCCTGTACCCCGGCGCACTGCAAGTCCTCGATTTCGCGAACGGCCGTGTCCGCCTGATCGGAGCACGGGCAGATCGTGGCGGGCTGTTGATAGACCAGAAGATTTCGACGCTAAAGGAGCACATTCCGAATACCGAGGGCCGCATTGCCGCAATTTATCGCGACGGCAAGTCACTGCAGCCGCACGGTGACACGGTGATTCGTGAAGGTGACGAGGTGTTCTTTGTCGTCGCGCGACAGGACGTGCGGGTTTTTATGAGCGAAATGCGCAAGCTGGATGATCCCGTACGCAGAGTCGTCATCGCCGGCGGCGGCAACATCGGCGTACGACTTGCTCTTGCGCTGGAACAAACAAACCAGGTCAAGATCATCGAGCGTGACCCCAAGAGAGCCCGCGTGATTTCCGAGCAGCTTAACAAAGCCATTGTCCTGGTTGGCGATGCTGCGGATGAGGAATTATTGCTTGAAGAGAACATCGACAACGTCGATGTCTTCTGTGCGCTGACCAACACAGAAGAAGCCAACATATTGTCAGCCATGCTTGCCAAACGCCTCGGGGCACACAAGGTCATGGCATTGATCAACAGGCCTTCATATGCGGAACTCATCGAATCCAGTCCCATCGACATCGCGATTTCGCCGCAGGAAATAACCATCGGCTCCTTGCTGGCGCATGTCCGGCGAGGCGATGTTGTCAAGGTTCACTCTCTGCGTCGCGGCGCCGCAGAAGCCATCGAAGCAGTTGCGCACGGCGAAGCAGAAGAATCGCAAGTTGTTGGCAGAAAAATCGAAGATATCGAATTGCCACGCGGTACGAATATCATCACCATCGTCCGTGGTGATCAGGTCATTATCGCGCATCACGATACCGTTATTGAGACCGATGACCATGTGATTCTCTTCATGACCGACCGGCGCAAGATCGACAGGCTCGAAAAACTCTTTCAGGTTAGTGTGTCATTTATTTGAGACGGCCCAACTGAAAATACGAAAGGGAAAATGAACCGCTTAGTCGTGCAACGCATCCTGGGTCTCTTGCTGATGATGTTCAGCATTTCGATGGTGCCACCGGTGATCGTCGACCTGATTTACCAAGAACAATTGTGGATGCCTTTTGTTGACAGCTTCGGTCTGACGCTCTTCACCGGGCTTCTTTTGTGGTACCCAGTGCGCAATTCTCAAAAGGATCTTCGACTTCGTGACGGATTCCTGGTAGTTGCGTTATTCTGGGCGGGGCTGGGTATGGCCGGGGCGTTACCACTTTACCTCGCTGACACCCCTGTGATGTCGTTTACCGACGCCGTTTTCGAGTCAGTCTCCGGTCTGACGACGACCGGGGCAACCGTGCTGAGCGACCTGGACACGTTGCCAAAAGCGATTCTCTATTATCGGCAGCAGATGCAGTGGCTGGGTGGCATGGGCATCATCGTCCTTGCTGTCGCCGTATTACCAATGCTCGGCGTCGGTGGCATGCAGTTGTTACGCGCCGAAACCCCGGGGCCCGTCAAAGACTCGAAACTCACGCCACGAATCGCCGAGACGGCAAAATCTCTCTGGTACGTTTACGTCGCGTTCACTCTACTGTGCCTGTTTGGCTACCTGTTTGCCGGGATGGGTTTATTCGACGCGTTGTGCCATGCGTTTTCAACGGTCGCGATCGGTGGATTCTCCACGCATGACCTCAGCATTGGATATTTCGACAGTACGGCTGTCGATTTGGTCGCGATTATTTTCATGTTCCTTGCCGGAATCAATTTTTCGCTGCACTTTTTTGCCTGGCGGAACTTGTCAGTTAGACATTACGCACAGGACCCGGAATTCAAAGCCTACGGATTCATGTTGCTGATACTGTCGGCGATCGTTATCGGAACACTGTCTATTGTCGGAACTTATACGAATGCCAACGACAGCTTCATTAACGGATTGTTTCAGGCCGTATCGATTGCGACGACAACCGGGTTCACGACTGCCAACTATGCGTCCTGGCCAGGTGCGCTGCCTGTGCTGCTGATACTCGCGAGCTTCGTGGGTGGCTCGGCGGGATCTACCGCGGGCGGGATCAAGGTAATCCGTTGCCTGCTGATCGCGAAGCAGGGCGTTCGTGAAATCATTCGGCTGATTCACCCGAACGCAGAAATAGCGGTGAAGCTCGGGCACAACGTTGTTCCCTTCCGCATCGTAGATGCTGTCTGGGGCTTTTTCTCTGTCTATATTGTTGTCTTCGGCATTATGCTGATCGCAATGATGGCAACAGGCCTCGACCAGGTAACGGCGTTCTCCGCTGTTGCCGCTACGCTCAACAATCTTGGTCCGGGACTGGGTGAGGTGGCAGCGGGATTTATGACACTCGGTGACACCGCAAAGTGGATTGCGATTTTCGGGATGTTGCTCGGCCGCCTGGAGATTTTCACACTCCTGGTACTGATTACCCCCACGTTCTGGCGCGGCTGATTGCCTGGACGAATGAGCGACGCGAGTAGCGACTTCTGCGCTTACATAGATCGCATCAGCGAGGCTACCGGCCGTGCCGCTTCCTGGTTGACGTTGGCAATGGTGCTGGTGACCCTTGTCATCGTCGTCATGCGTTATGTTTTCGATGTTGGCCTGATTTGGCTGCAGGAATCGCTGACCTGGATGCATGCCGTCGTCTTCATGGTCGGTGCTGCCTATACCATGCAGCAAGAACAACATGTTCGCGTTGATATTTTTTATCGAGAATTGAGCGAACGGCGACGCGCCTGGGTAAACCTGCTTGGTGTGACGTTTTTTGTGTTCCCAATGTGTGCGTTTTTTGTCTGGAGCGCCTGGGGCTACGCCGCCGCGTCCTGGTCAATTGGTGAAGTGTCACGCAATGCCGGCGGACTACCCTTTCCGTTTGTCCCCCTCTTGAAAAGCGTGTTGATCATCATGCCGCTTGCGGTGGCGTTGCAGGGACTATCCTGGCTGTTGCGGTCCATGTCTGACATCAGGCGACGCTGACGGTGGAGTGGGTCGCGCTACCGTTGTTCCTGTCTGTTATCGTGGTGCTGCTGGCCGGTTTCCCGGTTGCTTTTTCGCTGGCTGGTACAGCCCTTATTTTCGCCTTCATTGGCATTTTGACCGGCAGCTTTGAACCCGCATTTTTGTCGGCTCTGCCAAGCCGTATCTTCGGCATCATGAGCAATGAAACCCTGGTCGCCGTGCCCCTGTTCGTCTTCATGGGTATTACCCTCGAACGCGCGCGTATCGCGGAAGATTTACTCGAGACGCTGAGCGCTTTATTCGGCTCCTTGCGCGGCGGCCTTGGAATTTCCGTCATGCTTGTCGGCGTGTTGCTTGCGGCAAGTACCGGCATTGTTGGTGCAACCGTCGTGACCATGGGTCTGTTATCGCTGCCAACAATGCTCAAGCGTGGTTACGCGCCGGAGATTGCCACCGGCACCATCTGCGCAGCTGGCACCCTTGGGCAGATCATTCCTCCTTCAATCATTCTCGTCATGCTCGGTGATGTAATTTCATCCGCTTACCAGCAGGCGCAGCTTTCGCAGGGCACATTCGCACCCAAAACTGTTTCAGTCGGCGATCTGTTCGCGGGGGCCGTGGTCCCGGGCCTGTTGCTGGTTTTTCTGTACGTGCTTTGGCTGGTCTTTTCGGCAATTGTGAAGCCCGATTCGATGCCCGCACATGTTTCATCCGAAGATGACAAAGTTTCAGCTGCCAGAATTCTCAAGGCGCTGGTGCCACCACTATTACTTATCTTTGCGGTGCTTGGATCGATCCTTGGTGGCTTCGCAACACCAACCGAAGCGGCTGGCGTTGGTGCAACGGGTGCCCTGCTGATGGCGTTGTTGCGACGCACGCTGTCGATGGAGCGATTGCGGGAAATCATGCGCGGCACTCTGCGTATCAGCAGCATGGTGTTCATGATTCTAATCGGTGCTTCAGTTTTCTCGCTCGTGTTTCGCGGATACGGTGGCGACGATGGTGTACGCGCGGTGCTCGATGCGCTTCCCGGCGGTGTCTTTGCCGCCGTGGTCGTGGTAATGCTGGTAATGTTCTTGCTGGGCTTTGTACTCGACTTTATCGAGATCACATTTGTTGTCGTGCCGATTGTTGGTCCGGTTCTACTTTCGATGGGATTGGATCCTGTCTGGCTCGGCATCATGATCGCCATTAACCTGCAGTCATCTTTTCTGACGCCGCCCTTCGGCTTTGCTTTGTTTTACTTGCGCAGCGTTGCCCCACCGGAGGTCACAACCGCGCAAATTTATCGCGGCGTCATACCGTTCGTTGGCATACAGATTTTCACACTGCTGATTCTCGCCGTATTCCCTGATCTCGTGACCTGGTTGCCGCATAAGCTGTACGGCCAGTGACTATAGGGACATCGCCCGCTTTGGAAGGGCTCCGACACCAAAACGTGGCACGAATACATCGCAGAAACTCTTCCTAAGCGGACGATGTGTCCTTAAATTACCGCTCACGCGCATTCATGTACGCGAGTTCGCTGATACGCTGGTTGGGTCTCGAAATTCTCTGGAAGTCGTCAAAAGAGGCCTGGATTCGTGCCGCCCATTCGTCCTTTGCCGAGAGTTCCTCCATGACTTCCCGGCTCAGACGCCGCAATAAGTCCAGCACGTCATCCGGCAGCTTGCGGATCTCGATATTCGGGTCCTTTTTCATCTGCTCGAGGGCCACGGCGTTACCCCAGGTGTACTCCGCCATGATGTCTATGTTGATCGCCTGGCAGACGTTGGTAACAATTTCCTGGATGTCCTCCGGCAAAGAATGCCATGCGTCCAGGTTAATCGTGCACTGAAGCATGGGACTCGTTTCATGCCAACCGGGGTAGTAGTAATAACGTGCGGCTTTATGCAAACCGAGCGTTAAGTCATTGTACGGACCGACCCACTCCGCAGCGTCTATGGCGCCGGTCTGCAGCGATGTGAAAATTTCCGAGGCCGGGATTGTGACTTGCGTGACGCCCGCGCGCTGCATCACTTCACCGCCCATCCCGGGTATGCGCATCTTGAGACCTTTGAGATCATCGACGGAATTGATTTCCTTGTTGAACCAGCCGGCCATCTGCACGCC
>SMVB01403815.1_pt1 | contig 24438 bp, 24 predicted proteins | sample 2456461 | NCBI WGS metagenome assembly SMVB01 (sample SAMN11095934, study PRJNA526329) | marine sediment metagenome | biome: Marine sediment; feature: Surficial sediment; material: Deep marine sediment; isolation source: Hadal surficial sediment | place: Pacific Ocean | collected 2014-05 | depth...
CCTGGCCGCGAATCCGGAGTTAGAAGTCGAAGCCAACCGAAAAGCTAAAGCCGAAGTCATTGTTGCTCGTGTCAGTTGGCGGCCTGCTGTCGAAACTATCGTAGCCACTCAAAGCCACGAAGAAGTCCAGAAGCAGATCTCTGCGCAAGCTCGCGTCAAAGTACATTCGGACCCTGCCGAGGTCGGTCAGGCTCGGATACACCGTCCACTGGACGTCGAGCGTCGTTTCGTTGGCCCCGAACAGGAACACGTTCAAACCTGTACCGATCGGAAGCTCGAAGGTGGTGGCCGTCGACTCCTCTCCGTCGAAGCGCTCGCGGTTCCCGGTAACTCCGCCTGCCACGTACCAGACAACGTGGTTCGTCTGCGCGAAGATTCGGCCGCCGAAGATTCCTATTCCAGCCCGGATGTCCAGGGCCAGTTGGTCATTTTTCTCGGCGTCAAATCCGCTACCGATGAACCATCGATCGGCCAAGAACCGTGTTGTTTTCCAACGAGCGGTATGGCGTGCTGTGCTCTCAATGTTTTCCTGACTCTGAAGAAACATCGAGCCGGATAGACGGTGCTCGATCGCCTCACCACGATACTTGACGTCCACGTCCGCGGTCATGTTGAAGGATTCGTTCGCTTTTGCAAATGCGAAGTCGAACTCGATCAGGCCTTCGAGCCTCGTCCAGAAGGTCGACTTGATCGGCGTGATGCGAACGACGTCAAGCATGCCAACTTCGGTGCCCTCGGTTGGCCCGACGATCGATATGCGGCCTCTTTTCGTCGCCGGCCGCAGGCCTCCGAAGAAGCGCTCCCCTGATTCGAGTTCAATCTCGAACAGTCCAGGAGCCGTGAGGCTTCGAATCCTCTCCCATTCGATATAGATGTTGTCGGCGGCGACCGTCTTGAGCTGCAGTCGACCCTGTTGCAGGCCCTTGAGTTTGCCCGTGATCACGTCTCCGTTGTCGAGTTCGACCACATCGACATTCTGCGCGGCGGGCGGAGGCAGAGCCTCCTGGGCAGAGAGCGCACTTGAGAACAGAAGGAGCACGAGAAACATCGTGCGTTGCGAGGTTCGGAATCTACCCTTGACCTGTCGCTTAACCACTGGTGGCGTTCCGCGACGCGATCCTCTCGTGTCCCATACGGCCTCTCCTATAGCGATAATAGCCTGAGGGTCTGCCTCTCCGACGCCAAACTATACACGACTGTCGCTTGCCCTCACAGCCCCCGTACAGAATTCCCGCACACTCAGTAGTACGTAGTATCAGCGACCCGAAGAGGCCTTTCAACGTGCAATCCTGACTACTGTTGGGAACAAATGAGACGCATGATCGGCGTTCCGGCCCAGCTCGCCAAGCTACTTGCCGGCTGCGCCGCGGAAGAGTCGTCTCGCTGCCCTGGTCGCGCTCTACGCGGAGAATAGTGAGAGCATGGGTATCATCCGACGTGCCGGCGGATTTCAATCCGGTGAAGGGCTGCAGGAGCACGCCCGGACGACCGGGTCCAGGACCCCATGGCTATCGCTGACACTGCCTACCCGCGTGCCCCGACCGACCAGCCCACGTAGAGCAGTCCGACGGCGACGATCCAGGAGCCTGCGACGCGTACGGCAATTCGGGTCCAGGACCGCTCGAGGCTCACGACGATCGCCGTGACCAGCGATACAATCGCGAACAGCGTACCCACGGTGCCCAGAATCCCAACCAACCCGATCCCGGCGATCTGCATCTCCACGCCGCTCATCTGTCCGTGAACGAGGCCGAGCGCAACGGCCAAAACAATTCCTGTTCTCTCCGACAGCGGCCGATCCGCGGCGACTAGACCGCCAAGTACGATGAAAGAAAGCGCCGTCACGCCAAGCGGAGCGCTCCACATCAGGATCATTCCGAGCAGTCCGCCCACCAACCAGGCCGCCGGCAAGATGAACAGCACCTTGCGGGCATAGCTTCTTCCACCAAGACCCGCCAGGAGCGCCAAGGCGATGACGGGAAGCAGATCCTCAGGCGTCACTACCGCGTGGCCGATGCCATCAAACAGTGGGCCCAGGCCGGTCGTCACCAGATGTGGAAAGAAACCGAGCGGAATCATCGCGCAGGCCCCGATATCACCCGGACACCGCCTGCCAGGTGAAGTATACACCAGCCAGGGCGATCCCCGTGCCGGCGACGCGCAACGCATGCTTACCCCAATCCCACCGATGGATGAGGCCGATGCAGATACCGCTCACGTGAAGTGTGCCCGTGGAGGCGACGAAGCCGATCGAGTAGAGAATGCCGCTCTGGCCCTCTGGCAGTTCCGCGCCGTGCGCGTAGCCGTGAAAGATCGCGAAAATGCCAACGAGCGCGGCAGCCGCTCGTACCTCAGGTCGTCGTTCGAACGCGATCATCAGACCGAGCAGCAGTGCCGACAGCCCGATGGCGACTTCAGCCCCCGGTATCAGCATGCCGAGGAGTCCGAACATTCCTCCGACAGCCATGACCATCGGGAAAGTGACGGGAAGGACCCAGATTGCCGGCGGCCCTAATTGGGCTCCCCAGATGCCCACTGCCACCATGGCCAAGACGTGGTCGAGCCCTGAGATCGGATGCACGAGACCGCTCAAGAGACCCGCTACGGTACCTCCGTCGTGAATCGCGACTGGTGCCGCGCTCGCTAGAATTGCCATGATTGCGGCGATCGGCGTGACGGGTAGCATCACATCCAGCCCATGAGAATCACCGTGCGCTGGATGAACCAGAACGCTCCCAAAGAACCGACGGCGTATCCGGGAAGCAGTTGAGCCCAGCGCGGCCAGCGAATCTCGAGCGCGTGGAACGACCGGGCCAGGGCCAGAACGAACAGGACAAAGGCCAGTTGACCCAGTTCGACACCGACGTTGAAGAACAGCAGCGCGAGCGGGATTTCGTTCTGGGGTAGGCCCATCGCCGTGAGGCCACTCGCGAACCCAAAACCATGCAGCAAGCCAAACGCACCCGCCACAACCCACGGATGCCGGATTGTGAAGCTGGTCTCGCCGCGCCACACGCGCACGATCTCGGGTCCGAGAAACAGAATCGACAAGGCGATGGCCGCGTTGAGCGGCAGCGCTGGCGCACGCGCGAAGCCCAGCGTGGCGATGCCGAGCGTGATGCTGTGAGCCACCGTGAACGATGTGATCGTCTTCACCAGCATCATCGGACTTGCAATGATCAGCAACAGGCCGAGGACAAACAGCAGGTGGTCGACTCCGAGCGCGATGTGTCCGATTCCAAGCCGGGTGTAGGCTCCCATGCGCTGAACGAGGCTGCTCGGTCCACCGATGACCGCGGATGTGTTGTTCGGCTGGATGAGGTGGGTCTCTTGGAGACCGTTCTGGTAGTACACGCGGACGAGCACGTCCGTTATGGTCGACTCGAGCCCTGCTATTTCGATCGTCTTGCCTGTGATCCCGTCCTCACACTTAAGAGTTGCACGCGCCAGGTAGGCACCTCCGCGCATGATTTCGGATCCGATCCCGACCACCGTGCAGCCGGCGGGGAACACCGGGTCGATCTTCAGGACCATGTTTCCGCGGGCAGGCTTCTTCCACAGGACGCGGAAGACACCAGGCGCGATCTCTCGGAGCTCCAGGTAGCCGGGCCGGGACTCGTGGGCCACCGCGGGCGTCGGTCCCCCAGGAAGGTCGTGCGGGACGCCGGAAAACAGCGTGAGACCAGCCAGGACAATGAGGGTGGCATTGGAGGGAAGGATCCTGCTGCTCACTGCACGACCCCAGGAATCGAGACGGGCTCCATGCCTTCGGGCCATTCCACCGTCACCGTGTACTGCGACAGAAGGCCGACGAAGTAGCGCTGCTCCATCTCGCGCGTCCGCTCGCTGATCAGGTCCCGGTACACGGCGTCCCGAACCTCCGCCAGCTCCGAGGGCCGGCCCAGGTCGAGCCGGTCGAGCCGAGCGACGTGGAGTCCGAACGCGGAGGTGATCGGGCCACTCCACTCACCCGCGGGAAGCTCGATGAGTTGTGCCGCGAACTCCTCACCGAACAGCCCGAACAGATCCCGCTCGGGCATGTCGCGATGCGCCGCGGGATACATGAACGGATCGCCCATCTGCTCGGGATCGGCGTTGGGATTCGTTCGGAGCTCGTCCAGGATTGCCACCGCTCGGACCCTGTCTTCGTCGGCGCCGTCTCGTTCACCGATATAGACCTGAACGAAGGCGACCACGGCCTCCTGCCGGTACCGATCCGGATTCGCTTCCAGGTGTGCTTGAAGCTCTTGCTCCGACGGTTCGATCGACTCCACGAGATCGGCGGTCAGGAACTCGAGCTTCTGACGCATGCGACGGCGGATGATCTGGTCGTTCCGGTCGAGCCCCATCTCCAGCGCTTCGCGGTACAGGACTTCTTCCTTCAAGTAGTCTTCAACCAGGCCGCTGAATTCGTCTTGGGTCGGTGGGCGCTGCCATGTCATGCGGAAGCCTTCGAGCAGGCGCTCGACCGTGCCCGGCGTGATGGCAATCCGGTTGGTCGCGGGGCCGGCTCCCTCGCCGCGCAGCAGGCCGATTCCGAAGAGGACGGCACCCAGGGCGAGGAAGTGGACCAGCGGTTCTTTCAGGATCCTACGCATGCCGTTCCCGATCTCAACCTACCCTCTCAGGGGGTGTACCAGATCGGTGACGTGTACGCGCGTTCCTGCGTCGTCATCGGCACGTCCGCTGACGGCATCTCGATCCCGAAGCGCACGGCGTCGTACGCCGTCCAGCGCGGGGTCGGAATCTCGAGCACACGGGCGTAGTACACGGCCGAAATATCCGGGTCGAAATCCGGGTCGGTCCAAACGGTGATCAACTCCGAGCTTCCGATCGTATTCGTCCACGTCGCGGTGCTCAGATCGACGGTGTTGCCGACCGGCGGGAGCTTTCCGTCCGCTCCGGGGACCCTGTCGTCCGACCAGACGACGTCGTAGACCTGCTCATGACGCTCACCGCTGGCGTCAACCCAACCCTTCACGATCTGGATGCGGTCCAGGTTCCCGGACATCGGGTCTTTCAGCGCCGCGACAAGGAACGTCGGCGCTCCCGAGCCGGGGTTCGCCGGCAGGTCGGCGCCCATAGGCACGCCTTTCATATAGCCGATATCCGCCGGGAGCCGGTGCAGCGCATCGGCCTCCTCGAACTCCCAACCACCGAAGAACCGGACCAGCATGCGCGGGCCCGTCGTGCCGTAGGTTTCCTTGCGCATCATCGCGTCAAACAGGGCTTCGCGCGTGTTCTCGGAGGCCCAGATCCCCTGGTAGCCAGAGGCCGTCATCGACCATCCAGGGTATTCAATGTCGCCGATCTTGGCCATCGGATGGTAGACGCGTTCCGGACTGGGTTCTGCGCCGGAGTGCTTGCCGAAGAAGTTCTCCTCCTCCACCGCCGACAACCCGGTGTGGCTGTCGGTCGCGGCCATCAGACCGAACTTGTAGGGATTCACGCCGAGCTGTTGTTCGAGCTGGAGCCCCATCTGGAGCGCGCGCCGAGCATACTCGCCTTGCAGCATTTCGTCCGTTTTAAGCTCGCTGAGGTCGAGGTTGCCGACGGCCCAGGTCTCATAGTTGGCGAACTCGTCATTCGGTGACAGAAACGGATGCGTTTCGCCGTCACCCTTGATCTGCGTGGCCTCGTACAGCGGCTCCCAGCGAATCCGCGTTTCTGCATACGTCCGGTCGACCGGCCGACCGTGGAACGTCTCGATCATCGGAAACATGTTCCCGTTGCTCATGTTCCCGTTATGTGCGATGGCCAGCATTCGACCACCGGTCCGATCCTCATAGTTCTGCATCCAGCTCCAGAGGTCTACCGGGTCCGGGCTGCCCAACGGTGGAAGAGTCGTGTACGGCTCCATCACGCTGGCGCGGGTGGCGTCGTCGCGATAGATGACGACCCGGTGCAGGTTGAAGCCGCGATCGGTGGACGTCCACTCGTAGCCGATGAAGGCCGTGAATCTGCCCGGCTCGTTGTAGTCCTCGGCTGCCTTAATCGTCTGCTCCCATGCCGACCGATACGCATCGCTTCCCGGCAGTGAGGCGAGCGCTGCCGGCATGTTGTTCTGTGTGAGAGATTGGACGATCTCGATGGCGGCCTGGACTCCCGCTTGACCGCCCTCCTGGATCAGGTCGTACCAGCGGCGTCCGGTCGGATCCGCCAGCATCGAGGGTATGCCGGACATGAGGCGGGGGAAGAAGCCCATGTTGTCCGAGTGGTCGGCGACCACCAGGAAGTCGAGCGGTCGACCGAGCTTGACCCGCTGACCGGTCGAGGAAGTCACCTCCTCGCCCCGCGCAAACCGGTAGGCGTCCACAGGGCTCAGCCGCGCACCGAACGCCCCGGCGTCCATCGACATTGCGGTGTGCTGGTGCGTGTCACCCCAGAACACTCGTGTGGGAAAGTTGCGACCGGCATACGGCGAGTAGTGCCGCTGTTCCGGGAAAGCGTTTCGGAGCGCCTCCGCGGGGGGCATGGGCTCCTGCGCAGACGCCGAGGCGCTGATCATGAGCAGGAATGTCGCGGCTAGGGCAAGTGAATTCTTCATCAGAACCTCTTCAAACGGGTAGTGTTCGCGCCTTCTGTCGGGCCGGCCATCGCGTGGCTAGCGCCAGATCACCTTGAAGCCGAACTCGATACTCCAGTCATATGTCTTATCGTCACCGATCCCGATGCTCGGTCGAATGTAGTTGCTTGTCGGCCCGAACATCATCGACCCCGCCTCGAATTCGAGCTGGATCCAATCCCGGTCGTTCTCGTGGTCGAAGATGAACTGAGGATCTGCGATCAACCAGAATTTCTTGCTGGGGGCAATCCAGACGATGAACAGATCGACAAGGCTTCTGCTGACTTTTGCTCGTCCGTCGTCGCCGGCGATGTCGAACGTGTACTGATACGCCGGGGCGATGAGCGTCCCCTGCCCCAGGGCCCCGAAGAACACGGCAAAGAGCTGCGGCCCGAGCGAAGTCCGCCCCTCGCCTAGGTTGGGCTGGGAGGCCGTATTGAGGAACGCCTCCAGTCCCATCGCCAACGCGAACTTAGGTCCAGCCATCGGAACGTGGATCAATCGGAAGGAAGTGTCTCCGAAACCCGTCGTGGTGACGTCCCCGCCGGGAGTGTCGACCGTGGAACTCACGAAACTGGACTTCGTCCTGAACTGCCAGTTGCTCGAGAGCGGCACCCGATGCTCGAACGTGAACGTCTGGAACGAATTGTCCCCCGAGCGGCTCTGCGCCTCCGGGTAGAACCGGAAATCCCACGTAAACGCGATGGGGTTCGTACCCGAGTTATCGTCCTGGGCAGTGAGGGCGGCTGGAAAGGCCCCGGCCAGAAGGGCCAGCGCAATGACTCGACCACCACATCTCCAAGGTTCCGATACCTTCACGAGTCGCTCCTTAAAGTGTTTGAGCGGAGGATTCTAAAATCTTAGCGAACGTCAATTTAGGCCGGATCAGTGCCGATTAAAGAAAAGAATCTCCGAAGTACCGCACAGACAGGCCGATAGGTCGGCATCCAAAGCCGTTTCTCGACCTGCCCGTGAGGCAAACAATTCAACCGACGAACTTCTGCAGTTATCTAGACTCCGCGTTTCAGTCTCTCTCGCCCAGTGTGACGATCACGCGATCCAGAGAACCCGTGAACGGGAACGGATCCCCTTCATAATTCGGATCGACCTGCGTGCCCGTATCCAGACCGACATCGAAGGTCTCGGCCAGTGAGTAGGTGCTGCGGTGCATCTGAGGCATGTCGGTCGAGTCGACCAACGCACCGTTCACATACAACTCGCCGGTACCCCCGAACTGGATCGTCTTGGTGAAGTCGAACTTCAGTTCCGTCGGCCCCGAGGGCAAAGGCGGCGACGTCAGGTGGTAATGCACACCGTCCAGGTAGTTGTAATCGTAGTGTAGCCGGCCGCCTTTAACGTACATCGAGAAGCCGCCGGTCATGCCGCCAACCGCGACGATTACTCCCTCTTCACCGCCCTGTAGATCGACAGTAGTTACAATGTTATGCGAACGATTCTTGAGCGGAACCGAGGCCTTCTCCGCGATGCGGAATGCTCCCGGCGCATAGTAAACGAACTCCGTCTGGTCACCGAACAGCCGGTCCTGCTGGACAGCCATACGAGTGATCATGTCGTCATACAGCGGATAGACGTTGTTCGCCCAGGCTTCCTCGTCGAAGGCTGCTTTCAGCTCCTCCAGCTTCTCGGGAAATTCTGCGGCGAGGTCATTGCTCTCTGAGAAGTCTTCGGCCACGTGGTACAGTTCCCAGACGTCAGTCTCAAACGGGGCGGTGAGGTTAACAACCCACGGCATGCGGTTCGCATGCAGGGTGACCGCTTTCCATCCGTCCTGCCAGAGAGCTCGGTTGCCGAACATTTCGTAGTACTGACGCGTCTTGGTGGTGGGCGCGTCCGCGTCGTTGAAGGCGTAGAGCATCGACACCCCCGACATCGGCTGCTGCCGAATGCCGTGGTACACATCGGGCACCTCGGCACTAGCTGCCTCGAGAATCGTCGGGGCGATGTCCGAAATGTGGTGATACTGGCCGCGTACCTCACCCTGGGCTTCAATGCCGTTGGGCCAGTGAATGACCAGGTGATCCGCCTGGCCACCGCGATGCTCCGCCTGCTTGAAGTACTTGAATGGTGTGTTGCCGGCCATCGCCCAGCCCGCGTGGTAGTGCGGGTAGGTATCGGCATCGCCCCAGTTGTCGATGTACTGGATACTCGCGTCGAAGGGCGTCTGGAGCCCATTGAGAACGTAGGTCTCGTTGAATGTTCCGCTGAGGCCACCCTCACCGCTCGCGCCGTTGTCCGCGGTCACGAAGATGAGCGTGTTGTCGAGCTCGCCGATGCGGTCGAGCGCAGCAACAATGCGCCCAATCTGCACGTCGACGAACTCCATCTGGGCGGCGAAGACCTCCATCTGGCGGGCGTAGAGCCGCTTCTCATCCTCATTCAGGGAATCCCACGCCTCGATCTCCGGGATCCGCTCCGTGAGTTGCGTGCCAGGCGGAATGATTCCGAGACGAAGCTGGTTCGCGATGATTTCTTCGCGCGCCACATCCCAGCCCATGTCGAACTTGCCCTTGTACTTGTCGATGTACTCGCGCGGCGCGTGGTGCGGCGAGTGCATCGATCCTGAGGCCCACAGCATCATGAATGGGTCTTCGGGCTTCAGTGATTTGTGGCCCGTAATCCATTCGATGGCCCGGTCGGCGAGATCCTGGTCAAGATGGTAGGTCTCCCGGTACGGCTCCGGCGTGTGGTCATTCCACATCACCGGTATGAACTGGTGCACGTCTGCTGCCATGAAGGTGTAGGCGTGGTCGAAGCCCTCGCCGCTCGGCCAGCGCTCGAATGGGCCGACCTGGGAAATCTCATACAACGGCGTGTGATCCCACTTGCCGAGGGCGTAGTTGACGTAGCCCTCCTCCTGCAGGTAGTTCGCGACCGACTTCGCCGTGGGCGGAACGAACGCGTTGTATCCCGGGAAACCCATGGCCGTCAGAGCGTGACTGCCCATCCCGATCGAGTGCGGGTTGCGCCCAGCCATCAATGTGGCGCGAGACGGAGAACACAGCGCTGTGGTATGGAAGTTGTTGAAACGCAGCCCGCCCGCAGCCAGGGCATCAATGTTTGGCGTGTCAATCAGGCCGCCAAAACTCCCGACTTGCGCGAATCCGACGTCATCAAGAAGGAGGATGAGGATGTTGGGGGCGTCCTCCGCGGGACGAACCGGTTCGGCCCACCACTCTTCACTGTCTGCGTATGAACGCGCCATCACACCCCCGAACTCCTCTCCCTCGACCACCTGGGCGTCGGAAGTGCATCCGAGTAGCGGGATGGCCATAAGCAGGCCGGCCAGCATTGTTGTTTGTAATGCCCTGTTGGTTCGCATGTTCGTCCTTCGCGTTCGTGGTTAGTCGTTGAATTAGTTCCCGGGTGTATCCTAGCTCACCAGGTCGGGAGGCCTTCCCACAACTTCATGAAGCCGTTCTTTCTGAACTCTTCCTGCATCGACGCGAACTTTACCACCTGCCGGCCCATGTTCAGGAGGCGCTCTTCGATGGCCGGGTCGTTTACGGTTCCATCCCGATTGAACGTCTTGGATGAATTGGCGATGGACACGTCCTGGGGCAGCACCCAGCAATGCAGGTATCGCCCGACGGTGCGCATGGTGTTGAGCGAATTGATCGCTCCGATGTGCCCGCCGGCGACGCCCACCAGTCCAACGATCTTTCCTTCGAATTCCTCCGGGCTCATCAAGTCGAGCATGTTCTTCAAGGAGCCGCTCATACTGCCATGGTATTCCGGCGTGCCAAGGATTATCCCTTGCGATTCCTTGAGCTCTTTGCGCAATCGCAACACATCCGGCGGATAGTCCTCTTCGCCAACCGCGCCGCAAAAGACCATCTCGTAATCGCGCAGCTCTATCAGGCTGGTATTGACGTTGTACTCCGACGCACCTTTGAGCGAAATCGACAGCGCCATCTTCGTGACGCTTTCCGCGCTCAAGCTGCTACAGACCGCGGTTACGCGAATCGAAGTTTCCGATTTCATGTTCTTGGACTCTTACTTTCGACCCAGCAGATTGATGACGTACCCGGTTACAAAAAAAGAAAACGCGACCAGGCTGATCGGCGGTATTCCGCCTTGCCAGCCGGAAGGGTCGAGCCAGCCTTTGTATCCCATGAAAACCAGATGAGCAGCACCGAGCGTCATCGCCAGAAGAAGGAATTTCCGTGAGGTAATGAATTGGATGAATGCCTTGTCTTCACGCAGATGCGTCTGGAAACTCAGGTTGTATCCCCAAAGAACGACAAACGCCAGGACACCGCCGAGCATGCTCAGGCCCGCCAGGAGCGTCAGCGTTCCGTCTGGCTGAAAGAATTTTGCGTAGACCGATGCGTTGAACAGCATGAAGCTCATTACCACATGGATGAGCACCAACAGAAACCCGGTCATGCCCAGAGCCTTGCGGGCATTGAGCCAACCCTCCGGCACCTTTACGCCCATGTTGTTCAAGGGGCCAAAACCGAAGTTGAACGTCAGCAGAATGAAAGCGCTCAAGGATATCCCTTTGTTCAAGATGAAGAACGGGAAATCCTTCCAGGGAACTGTGCCGACTATGTGGTAGCGCAGGATCGCATACCCTACAGAGAACAGCACGGTCGCGAGAATGATGGAGCCGGCTGAGTTCTTCCGATCTTCTGAATGATCACTCACGTTTGGCGGCACGCCCTCTGGTGGTAAGCTCTCTTGCCGGTTTCACCAAGGTAGCTTTTTGGAAAATTCGCGTTCGTTACCTAGTACCCAGGCGTGTACCAAAGCGGACTCTTCGACACCCGCGACCCTGGATTCGCTCAAGAACAGAGCGCTCCTGTATCTCCATGTGCTGACTCATCTTTCTCGTCACCGGCCGCAGAACATACGCTCGAGTGTGGGACCACGCGACCTCCCGCCGGCTAGAGTGCCAACCTTGAGGTGGAATCTGTCGCGGCATTAAAATTAAAGTGGGGAGAATTCTTGCCGTTGTTTCTGTCGCTGTCTACCATTCAAAGCCAGTAAGCAGCTATACACCCAGGCCCGTTTCCAGACGGCCCAGCCAAGGAATGAATACCGATGACCACCGAAGACTCCGGCGTCGCCCTGGCCCATACGCCCTCCAGCGGTCAAAGGCTGTTTCTCCGTTATTTCACAGCGATTCTCGTCGACCTCGTAGTCCTGAACATTTTCGCGGAGTACTGGGAGAGCGTCGAAGTCAGCTCGTTCACGATTTCCGTCTTCGCAGCCGCGCTGCTGCAGGTACTTCTCAAGCTGACACTGGCGATCGAGCACCGTATCGGGGCCTACTTCAAGGCGAAAGAAGGCGCCGCGGCCAGGGCCCTTCACTTCTTCATTGCCTGGTTGGTACTCTTCGGATCGAAGTTCGCGATGCTCGCGGCCATCGAGTTCGCCTTCGGGGAGTCGATCCATTTCGGCGGCCGGTTCCACGTGGTGACATTTATCGTGGTCATCGTCGCGATGCTCGTAGCGGAAGAGGTGATCCTCCGATTTTACCGCCGGCTTGCTTGAGCTAACGCCGAGGGAGCAGCTCGTCCTATCCCGAGAGCGCGATCGTATCCTCGATACGAAAGCGCAGATCAAGATCGTCGATCGTTAGAGTGACTGATGCCGAGAGCGTCTCATCTCCCGACAGTTCACCGGAGTCGATCTGAGACCGGACCACCTTCTCGATCTCCCTTTGAGCCGAAATCCCAAATCGTTTGAGAAGCTTACGGATCTCCATATTGAAAACCTGTTCATCGAGCATTGTCATGACGTGGCGCCGCCTTCCAACAGCTCACGGACTCTTACTGCGAAGCTCTTGGCGTCGAATTGAGGAGCCCCGTCACGGTTCAGCTCGCGTGCGTGCGCATCTTCCCAGTAGAGAGCTTCAGGTGGGGCTCCGCTCTCCCACCGCACGTTCCGATCATATAGCATGAAGGTTCCAGCACATGGACCGGTCAGAGCGAGCATTTCGTCCAGAGGTCCAGCGACCGAGTTGTACTCGTCCCAGTACTGTCTGGCTCTCTTATCCGTTACGAGACTGGTCACACGCTCGACGTGCTCCTCCCGACCACCGTTCCTCGGTGCCCATACGACATAAACGCTCAAGTCATCTGAATCGATCTGGTCGAGGATGTGTTTCTGACTCTGGTCCGCTCCGCGCAGACACCCCCCGCAGGTCGGGCTGACATACATGACAAGGCGCACCTTACCGGCATCTGCGTTAAACTCCGATCGGAAAGGCTGTGCCTCACCGTCCAGGGTCGTAAACGACTGCTGGCCGGTCTCCGGCGCGAAGCCAGTTATCGCGACGGCGAGCACTACGAGTCCAGCTAGGAGGGCGGTTCTCATTTCTTGTCTCCGTGTTTTGGCGCGCAGCGGATCAACCGATGCCGCTGAGCCAGTATCGATCGGCGGCCACCTGGATCACGACCGCCAGTACCCACAGCGCAGCAGCGGCCCAAAGGATGATTCTCGTCCACCGGGGAGCGTCCACGGAGCATGAGTCGGCACCTGACGCGCCGCCTGCGCGCCGACCGTAGATCCGCCAGAACGCAAACACCAGCATCAGCAGCGATGCGCCCACGAGATATGGTCGATACGGCTTGACACCGGCGGCCAGGATCGCCCCGTTGACCCCGAGCAAGGTGATAGCCAGCGGACCGATGCAGCAGATGCTGGCTGCTGTACTCGTCAAACCCGCGAGTACACTGCCGGCAGTTGCACTCAGATCGGCTGTCTGTGGTCTCATTAATTCGGTTTCCCCGACGGGATCGTGTGACTATGCGCCTATTGTGAGTAGTCTGGTTCAAAAACAACGGTCAGGGCCAAGACGTTCCCAAGTACTCAGACTTAGTCCTTCCCAGGTTATTCGTAGCGCCAAAACCATACATAATCCACAAAGACCTTCATTGACAAATCGGGGGACCGCAGCGAGACCCTACGCAAGCATCGCGTGCGAATTTCGCCATACCGGTTCATCGCGGATCGTTACCGTACACCCCCTAAGGCCACGGTAATTGCTTGACCACTGACGCCGCTGGACTCCTCGGATGCCAGGAAAGCAATTACTTCTGCCACTTCCTGTGGTGTCACCACCCGGTTCGGTGGATACAGAGATTCTCTTTCTGCCCAGATGTCCTTGGTTGTAATCCCTCGCGCGTTTGCCTCCGTAGCCGCCGAGTTTTCTGCCATTTCGGTGCGCACCCATCCGGGCAGTACAGCATTTGATGTAATGCCATGAGCACCTCCGTCCTGTGCCACTGAACGCATTAGCCCCAGCAATCCATGCTTGGAACTGTTGTAGGCGGCGCCGGCAAACTCAGCCACTTGCCCAGCAGTCGAACTCGTATACACAACGCGCCCATATTCGCGCTCTACCATACCGGCGGTTACCAGCCGTGACAGGTGGAAAGGACCGTCCAGATTGATCCGGATGGTTTCGTTCCAGTTCTCAGGGTTCTGCTCCCAAATGACACGCTCATGCGCCGATCCGATACCATGGTTGCAGACAAGAATCTCAATTGATCCAAGCCGCTTCCTGGTTTCTTCAACCACATGGGAACACCCTTTGGCTGTGCCCAGATCTGCAACGGTATACTCGAGTCCAAGTGAGGATAGTTCGTCTTCACTTCGTGCAACTGCCATCACCTTTGCGCCTCTGGCGGATAATAACACAGCTGTTACACGGCCAATCCCACGGCCTGCACCCGTTACGAGCGCCACTCTCCCGTCAACTCCTGACATACATGACTCCGTCTTTCCTGATGGTGAATGATGGTGAATTCAATAATCATTCTCAGAATCAGCCCGGATTTTCAACCCATCCCAAGTATTGTGAGTGGGCTCTGGCGACTCGCTCATGATAGACTCGGTTTCGAGAGACGCTGGCCCTCGTCTAACGCGTTTGCCCCTGTCGTTGACACTGAAGACTGGTCCCTCGCAGTCTATCGCTTGTCGGCCCGGCGAGGCAGATCCGTAGACATTTGTCGCAACAGGTAGAGGCCGCATGTCACACGAGAAAATCGCGGACGCCGTCGAAACTGCATACGGTTTCAAGGGATCAGTCCGTCGCTTGGGCGGTTTCGGTGAAAATTACCTGATCGCGCTCGCCGATGGTCAGAAGTTCGTCTTGAAGCTTGAATCCGAGTATTCCGGTCGCGAACCGATCCTGCTGGAGCACGCGGCGGTGGAGGCCGTTTTTGAATCCGGTGTGGACGTTGGCTTGCCGCGCCTGGTTCCTGATCGCAACGGCAACATCATTGCTGATCTGGATCTTGGCGTGGACTCGCCGCGACTCGGCCGTTTGCTGCAGTTCGTTCCTGGCTGCGAATGGCGCGACACAACGCCGGCCTCCGCCGACCTGCTGACCTCTCTTGGCACCTTCATTGGTCACCTCGCTGTGGCACTGTCGTCGCTCGATCTCCCGGCGGCCCTCAGAACACATGATTGGGATCTGGCTGGCACGTGTGCGTATCGGCGCTACGTGCCGCTGGTCGCTGACCGTGACCGTCGCCGACTGCTCGCCATTCAGTCCGAACGGTGGGCCGCGTACGTGCAGGACCTGGCGACTGTGCCTCGCGGTCTCATCCACGGCGACCTCAACGATGAGAACCTGCTCGTTTTGGACGGTCAGCTCAGTGGCATCCTCGATTTCACTGACGCGCTGCACAATCCGCTGATCTGCGACCTGGCGATTTTGCTGGCCTATGTCCTGCTCGACGAACCCGATCCATGGCATGCCGGTGCCCGGGTTGTTGCCGGCTATCACGCCGTACGTTCGCTCTCGCCAACGGAAGTCGAGCTTCTGTACCCGCTCATCTGCGCGCGGCTGGAAATGTGCGTTCTAAACTGTGCCCGAAACAGGCAAATCGATCCCGAGCGCGAGGCGTTGTTTGTGACCGAAGGGCGAGCCTGGGCGTTCCTAGAGCGCCACGGCGACCGCGACCCGACAGAAGTCGCTGATCTGCTAGCCGACCAGATAGATGTTCATCCCTTCGCGGACCGCGGCATTCCCGCAGACGATCTTCTGGTTCGCCGCCGTTCAGTCACGTCTGCGGCGCAGTCGATCAGCTTCAGTAACCCGGTCAAGTTCATCCGGGGGAGAGGGGCCTACCTCATCGACGAGCGAGGCCGGACATTCCTTGACCTGTATAACAACGTCTGTCACGTCGGGCATTGTCATCCCCGCGTCGTCCGGGCAGGCCAGGAGCAGATGGCCCGCCTGAATACGAACACCCGGTACCTCACTGAGGCCCACGTAGAGTATGCTGAGAGGTTGGCCTCTCGATTGCCGGAAGCACTCGACACGGTCTTCCTGGTTAACTCCGGCACCGAAGCCAACGAACTGGCCCTGCATCTGGCGTACGCGCACACAGGGCACGAGGACATCCTGGTTGTCGAAAACGCGTATCACGGACACACTCGGAGGCTCACCGATGTCAGCCCCTGCAAGTTCATGGGACCCGGTGGCAAGGGCCGGCCTGAACCCTGGGTGCACGTGGTCCCGATGCCGGATGGGTTTCGCGGTGCGTACAAGGGCCAGACCAGAGAATCTGGGGTTGCGTATGGCGAGGTGGTGGGCGATTGCATCAAGGAAATCGGGCGTCCTGTAGGTGCTTTCCTCGCCGAGACCCTTCCCTCCTGCGGAGGCCAGATCATTCCGCCACCCGGCTATTTTGAGACGGTATTCCGGCACGTTCGAGACGCAAGGGGAGTATGCATCCTGGACGAAGTCCACGTGGGGTTCGGCCGGATCGGCTCACACTTCTGGGCCTTCGAGGCGTACGACGTGGTCCCGGACATCGTCGTCATGGGCAAGCCGATTGGTAACGGGCATCCGTTGGGGGCGGTCGTCTGCACCCGCGAGATTGCCCAGTCTCTCGAGAACGCCGGAATGGAATTCTTCTCCACGTTCGGTGGCAACCCGGTGTCGTGCGCCATTGGCCAGGCGGTTCTCGACGTGATCGACGACGAAGGACTGCAGGAGCACGCCCGGACGACCGGAGCCTATTTCCTGAATACGCTGCGCGAACTCGACCGCAAATTCGACTGTATTGGTGACGTGCGCGGGCTCGGACTGTTCTTGGGGATCGATCTGGTCGAAGCTGACGGAATCACGCCCGCGACGGCGATGGCTGGCCACGTCGTCGACGCATTACGGGAACAAAGAATCTTGACCGGAACTGATGGCCCATCGAACAACGTCATCAAGATCAAGCCACCGCTGATTGTGACTCAAGCAGATGTTGATCGCTTTGTGCTGGAACTGGATGTGATACTTGGAGCACACGAAGTACTCGCGACCTCCTGAACAGAAAGAATCGATTCACGTGTCGTCCGTCCCCTATTCCGCTCGAACGCGGATGCTCAGAACCAAACCCTAAAGCCACCGACGAGCGAGAAATCGCTCACCTCGGCTCCCTCGCTTCGGGTCAAGCTCGCCGTCTCACCCAACCGGCGGGTCCACGAGATTCCGATGTACGGCGCGAACTCGCGCCGTAGCTCGTACCGCAACCGCCCCCCCAGTTCGATTTCGTTGATGCCCGACCCGACGCCGAATTCGGGCACCTCCTGCACTGCCGCATTGACTTCGAACTGCGGCTGGAAGATCAGGCGCTGGCTCATCAAGAGATCGTAGGTCGACGAAACACGGAGCGAGATGTCACCGGCGTGGCTCACGAAAAGCGCAGCCTCGACGTCGAACCAGTAGGGTGCAAGGCCTTCGACGCCGACAGCCAGCAGGCCGCGCAATCGATCGACGTCGCTCCCGTACACGCCGTCAACACGGACCCCGATCTGAAAATCCCAGAAGGGCGAGATCAACCGGCTGAACAGGGCCTGAATCTCAGCATCACCGGCACCAGTGCCCGTCCTTTGCTCGCCTTCCGACTTGAACCAGAGCTTGTTGTAGTCCCCCCCGATCCAGCCCTTCGTGTCCCAGCGAATCGGGTTGGCGTCCCCGCTTTGGAACTCCAGCTGATCGACGAGCACGAACGTGTACACCTTGGTGTCGTTAACCTGGGCAGAGCCGTCGGATGTGGCAGCCAGCATGATCAGGCAGGCACCCGCAAGCGATCGCCAGAATCTCGAGACGCGATCGCCGGCGTCAATCGATGTCGTGTACGTCGGGACGCTCACGCCCGCGCCGCCCGGTCGACGACTTCTAGGACCCTGAACATCCCCGCTTCCATGTGATAGAGAATGTGGCAGTGCAGCGCCCACTTGCCCACGATGTCGGGCGTCACCAGCACGGAGAGTCGCTCAGCTGGCTTGACGTTGACGGTGTGCTTTCGCGGTCGTTGCATCCCCGCCCCGTTGTCGAGCTCCATCCACATACCGTGCAGATGGATCGGGTGCTCCATCATGGTGTCGTTGACGAACGTGAGTCGCAGACGCTCACCGTATTCGAATTCGATAGGCGTCTTGGCTTGAGAGTACTTCTTGCCGTCGAACGACCACATGTAGCGTTCCATGTTGCCAGTCAGGTGTAGCTCGATCTCCCGCGTCGGCTCTCGGCTGTCGTGGTTCGGCGTAACACTGCGCAGATCCGTGTAGACCAGAACGCGATGGCCCGCGTCCTCCAGCCCTACTCCCGGCTCATGAAGCCGGCTTCGAGACATCATCGCGACGGCGGAGTTGCCGGCGCCATGACGGTCCGGACCATGCGCGACGGGCGCGGGAGGCCAACCCTCGGCCCCTGAGACTTCCATCCCGGGCATCTGCATGTTCCCGTGCCCGGCATGTTCGACCGCCTCCGTCTCCATCTCCCCAGCGGCCATGTCCATCTCCGACATGTCCATCCCCATGTCGGCCATCGACCGGACCGGCCGCGAGCGACGTTCGGGGATTGCGGCGCGCATACCATCGCGGGGAGCCAGCGTACCGCTGGCGAATCCGCTGCGATCCATCGTCTCGGCAAAGATCGTGTAGGCCCGGTCATCCGTCGGCTGTACGATGACGTCGTATGTCTCGGCGATCGCGATGCGAAACTCGTCCACGATCACCGGCTGAACGTTCTGGCCGTCCGCCTGGACAACCGTCATTTCGAGTCCGGGGATCCGGATGTCGAAGTATGTCGCAGCACCCGCGTTGATGAATCGCAGCCGTACGCGCTCGCCGGGTGCAAACAGCGCGGTCCAGTTCGCGGACGGCGGCATTCCGTTAATCAGGTACGTGTAGGTGTAGCCAGTCACGTCGGCGATGTCAGTGGCATCCATCCGCATCCGACCCCAGCGGAGGCGGTCCGCCCGCGCGTCAGGATCGCGGAAGAAGTCGCCAAGGGTCCGACGCTGGAAGTTGTAGTAGCCGCTCATTTTCTTGAGCTTGGCCATCACGTCGTTGGGATCCTCGAACGTCCAGTCCCCAAGCATGACGATGTATTCGCGGTCATATTCGATCGACTCAGGCCCGGCGGGGTCGATGATCAGCGGCCCATATACGCCCGTTTGCTCCTGGAATCCCGAATGGCTGTGGTACCAGTAGGTACCGCTCTGCTGCAGAGGAAATCGGTACATGAAGGTCTCGCCCGGGGGAATCCCCGCGAACGAGACTCCGGGAACCCCATCCATCTCGGGGGGAAGCAAGACTCCGTGCCAGTGGATCGACGTGTCCACCGACAACTCGTTCCGAACGTGGAGGATCGCCGTATCGCCCTCGCGAAAGCGAAGCAGCGGCCCCGGCATGGTGCCATTGATCACCGTTGCCGGCGCGAGGTCTTCGCCGATGCGGATGGTAGCATCGCCGATGGTCAGATCGAACTGCCTACTTGTCTCCCCGTGAGTGTATGGTCGTGAACTGGTCAGCATCGCGTAGGCCGGTAGGACGCGTCCGAGGCCAAACGCGGCGCTGAGCGCCGCAGATCGTCCGAGGAACCGCCGTCTGCTGATCATTTCCCGCCGCTCGTTTTCCATCTCACCTCGGCTGAGCGTCCGACAGGTTCATCGGAGAAGTCTGGGACGTGGTTGGAAAGATGTTTGTGGGCACGTGGGCCAATACCGCACCGATAGTCATCAAGCCGATGAACGTTAGTGGGGCCCAGTAGGGCGAACCCACGCTGTGCATCTGCCCGGCGTTTACTCCCTCTGTCAGCCCTACCATCAGCCCCAGAGCCACGGCGGCCCACCTGTGGCCCTGGCAGACCCCGCAGTTGATCAAGATAAGCGACCCGATTCCAACACCGATCAAAGCTCCGCCCAAAGCACGGAGTAAGGCAGACAAGAGAGACGCAGTTCGTGGATCGAGCTCCTGTGCCGAGACGCCGAGGAAGGCCAGGTGACGCGGCGGTGGTGACGACGTGAGAAGATCGTAGAGCCCGCCAACCAGAATTAGTACCGCACTGAGATAAAGTAGAATCTGTGCGGCTCTACGACGACTTATCATTATTCTACGGCCTCCTCTTCGCCTGGGACAGCTCGGCTATTGGAGGGGGATCTGGACCGTGCTGTACACCGAACCGGATCCACGGGTAGACCACTCTGTTCCTTACACCACGCTTGGGTCATAACACACCAACTCGACCTCATTCCCTTCAGGATCGTCGAAGTACAGCGACCGCCAGTGTACCCATGCGTGCTGCACGACCTTCACGTCCAGGCCGAGGCGTTCCAATCGTTCCCGCTCCGCCTGGTAATCGTCCCGGGAAATTGTGAAAGCAAAGTGATCGATGGTAGTCCGCTCAGGGCCCACTGGGGTCGAACGATCAAACAAGGCAAGTACCTGAGTATGACCATCGTACCCGTCGGCGATCTTCAACAGAACGGCAGTCGGGAATTCACCGAGTACCTTAAGCCCAAGCACCTCCTGATAAAAGTGCTTCATCCGACTCAGATCGTTCACGCGCAAAGCCACCTCACCTAGTGCCTTCACGGCTGTTCGCTCTGCTGTCATTCTCGCCTCATGGATCGATCCCTGCACTGGACTGCGGCCCGCGCCGGTGAGGCTGCGTCTCAACCGACAACATAATGAACAAAGCTCGCTGGTGGGGCGAAGAGCAGTGACATCGGCTGATCAGCCGAAAGTAGCAACCCAAAGTAGCAGCCGGCCCGAATCCACTTAGGCCCGAACCCGCAGAAGTGCCCTATTCACAACGGATACTGCCATCGGGGCGGCGAGATTCGAACTCGCGACCTCCTGCCGTCGAGATGCGCAGCAGCGAGACCCTGAGCACGCATCGCCTGCGAACCACCCCATGCCGGTGTTGGGCGTCCGCCAGCGTCCGTGGGCGCCAGAATCAGCCTGTTTTCGGGCACATAACGCTCACCAGCGTCTGTCGGTGTTGTCACTGTCGCTGACACTACTAAGGCCCGGCTTACGCTCATGGCAACCGGTTCCTCAAGATCTCAGCGACCTCATCGCGCCCTTCATCCACGGCATAGAGCAAGGCGGTCTTGCCCTCAGCATCCTGTGCGTTCACATCGGCGCCGTGCTCCAGCAGGGTCTCAAGCAGCTTCGTTTTCCCGCCGCTCGCGACGGCCATCAAGATGGTTATGCCCTCATTTAGCAAGCCACTCGATTTATTTACCAAGACATCCGGCAGGAGAGCATTCGCATCGGCTCCGTGTTCCAGCAGGAAGTCCACGATCTCCGCATGTTCACTGACTACCGCAAACGTAAGGACCGTCGCACCCTCAAAAGTTGCTTCCAAATCGGCGCCGTGCTCCACCAGGACCCGGATGATCTCCAGGCTTCCCGAAAAAGCGGCCGCCAGCCACGCTGTGAGGCCCTCAGCCGCACGCACGTTTACGTCGGCTCCCTGCGCAAGCAGCATCTCGACGATTTCTGCATGCCCCGCAAGGACCGCGACCATCAAGGCTGTGGCCCCTTCGTCTCCGCGCTCAAACTGCGAACCGGAGAAGTAGAGATAGAAGAGCCGTTCGGCACGTTTGACGGGCACGTTCGGGTCGGCTCCGTGCACAAGCAGGACCTCGACGATCTCCGCATACCCCGCATCGGCCGCGTGCATCAGGACCGTCCGACCGTAGAAGTCCGGGGCATCGGGATCTGCCCCCTGCTCGAGTAAGTAGCTCAGGGAATCAACGGAAGCAGGTGACCGACGACCGCAGAAAACCTTCGGGTTGCAGGCCGCAATGGCCTTCCGCAGCGCCGCCTCGTTCGTCCAGGGCAGCAGGCTGGCGACTTCGGAAAAACCCCGACGCTCGGCGTACTCCAGAGCGGTCCTGCCTACAGCATCCCTCATACTTGGGTCCGCACCATGCTCCAACAGCGCGGTGATAGCGCCCGTCCATCGAATCACGTTTCGCGCTTTGCGCTCGTCGGTCTCAAAGGGGTGGGAGGTCGCGCCGGCAACTCTCATCAGGACGGTTCGCCCTTCCACATCCCGGGCATTCACATCAGCCCCGTTTTCTATCAGCAGATCCAGCATTTCTGGCGACGTCCACGCGACCATTACTGCCGTGATGCCGTCGTCGGAGACCACGTTTGCATCAGCGCCATATTCCAGCAGCAGTCTTAGGATCGACATCCTTTCATCGACACATGCGGCGTCTCCGAAGCATGGGGAATCCCAGCCCACCGCTGTAACCAGAACCGGCATACCGTCGGGTCCCCGGGAATCAGGATCTGCACCCTGTTCGAGCAGGCGACGCACCAGATCGGGCTCTTCGTTCAACGCTTCGTACAGAGCTGTCCCGTCGTCCTGTTGCAGAGGAGACCCGTTGAGCGGGCTCACGAACAACAGGAGCAGGACCGGGGCTGAAGCGACGGTGGAAAGGCGCCGGAAGATTGTCTTGGTCATTAACCATCCCTTGAACACGCCGACGCGTGCAGTTGAGTTGAATCTCGGCCTACATCCCTGACGCGCATCCTAGTCTAGCTGCAGGCCGTCCTGGTAATCACCAGCTTCGACAGCTAGCGACTGGTCACTACTTCATAACTGCCGTATCGGTGACCGAGAACTGTCACGTCTCCGTCAAGATCCGTGCGGTACATCTCGTCGGAGGCCAGATTATAACAGTGCAACGCCCACGTATCAGGATGACCATAGGAGTTGTTTTCACCCACTGATATTACGACCACTTCGGGCATCGTAGCGTCTAGCCAGGCAGGTGACACGGCATCCCGGCTGCCATGATGCGCTGCCTTGAGTAGCGTTACGTCAGGGACGCCGTCGCGAAGGAAGTGATTGAGTTCTTCGATCTCAGAATCACCGGTCAGCAGGGCTCGAAACTCCCCGTACTCCAGCAGAATTCCGATTGAATAATTGTTTGGTTCCAACCCCTGCACGTTGGGCGGTTCCAGAAACTCAAGAGTGACATCGCCAAACTCGACGGTTCCGCTCGGCCACTGAACATACTCAACGTCAGAGTTCTCGATCGCCCAACTCAGGTCTACACATGCGACTGTGACCTGACACAATCCGTTGTCCACGTAAGTTTGCACGGGGAACGAGCGAATCACGTCATCCATTCCTCCGATGTGGTCGGCGTCTGCGTGCGAACCGACCAACAGGTCTATCGACTCGACGCCGTATTCCTGCAGGGTCTCCACAATTCCGCTACCGCGCCCAGCATCAACGAGTAGCGTAGACCCACCAGGCGTGCGGATGAGGACTGCGTCTCCCTGACCGACATCAAGAAAGATGATCTCGACTACTTCTGTGTGTGCTAGTTCGGCGACGAATTGCTCGAATTGAGCCTGTGTGCAAGCCGATTGGAGGGCGACTAGGCCAAGGACGTATCGCGAGACTTTCATGCCGCAAATCTACGGTGCGGCTCATACTTCGCCATCAGTTGGCGCGGTTTCATGAAGCGTCTGGACTGGAAGCGATCATCCGCTGTCCGGGAAGACCAGATCAGAATTGGGGCACCCCTGTCTCTTGAGCAGGTGTGCGCTCGAAGTCGCAGGACTCGGAGTACGTCAGTGTCAGCAACAGTGACGGAGAAGTAGCAGCCCAATGTAGCAGCGGGTCCGAGGCGCCTTAACCTCGAACCCTCATAAGCGCCCTATTCCCAACGGCTACTGCGACTGGTTTCGCCTCCCTCACTCTTCGCTTTCGGGCCACTCGAACTCGGGCGCCAGCACGGCGTTCGCATTCCTGGTGATGCTAAGACGGAGTTCCTTCAGGGGGCGATAGTCGGGATCATTCACGAAATCACGAACCGCCTGTTCGGACGGGAACCGCAGAACCACGACGCCGTCGGCAGGCTCCCCTTGGAGTGCCTCGGTCTCAAATGAAGCCACCAGCACCTCTGCTCCGTGTTTCGCCAGAAAGGGCAGAACGCCGGGAACATACTGTTGAGAATACGCCATTTGATCCGTGACGGTCTGCGTGAGAATGAAATAAGCAGCCGTCTCTTGCGACTGCTCAGCGTCAGAGTTTGTGGTGTATCCGTCCCCCGTGCAGGCGGTGCCAGCGACGACGAGAAGGACGGCAAGGATCGAGGCTGAATGGGGAAGGTCAGGCATGCGAATACCTCCGGCTCAAAGGATCGGGCTGGACAGCGGCCACTCGATAGCTTCGCAGGTCTAAATCTGTCCGTCAAGAAAAACGGAGCGGATGTGACCTGACCCCCTGAAACGAGTCCGGCTGCAGAGTTAGTATTGTGGTCGGGATCGGAATCATTGGGAGGAGGTCAGACATCGGACAGAAGTATTCCGTCCATTCATCCGTCCATTCAAACCAACATCTAGCCATCTCACGCCATCAGACATACAGCAGATTGTCGTGCTCCGTCGCTAGACTCCGGCTAATTGTCGGAATCTGACAAGGTTCACAGTCGCCTGATAAGCGTGAGGTCGATGGTTCAAATCCATCCGGGCCCATCGTCTGCCTACTCCGGTACCCGCACCTCGAACTCGATGGCGGCGAGCTGCTCCGGTGACCTACCCATGCTCTCCAGGAACGGAAGCCAGCGCGGGTCGTC
>SMVB01153451.1_pt1 | contig 24432 bp, 28 predicted proteins | sample 2456461 | NCBI WGS metagenome assembly SMVB01 (sample SAMN11095934, study PRJNA526329) | marine sediment metagenome | biome: Marine sediment; feature: Surficial sediment; material: Deep marine sediment; isolation source: Hadal surficial sediment | place: Pacific Ocean | collected 2014-05 | depth...
AACAGTCCAGGGCTTTGGAGATTTCTCCCAGTCCCAAGTTGAGCTCGCCACAATTTACGTCGAGAATGAAGCCAGCTTCGGAGTCCTGGTGCTCGACGAGTTGTCTCGCTTCACCGAACGCGACCTCGGCCGCATCGTAATTTCCGGTATCCAGGTGCCATAGGCCTCGATTCTGCCGAAGGTGGAACCGAAGCAGTAGATCACCCGCTAGCGCCGCCGCCGCTTCTGCGTCGGCAATGAGGTCCAAGCCTCCGGTGGAGGCCAATAGGCCCTGATAAAATAGAACAAAAATTAGCCGACTTATGGCGACGGGCCTTTCAGAGACCAGGTCGCGAGCCTCTGCTAACTCGACTGCCTTGCGAGCACTCACAAGAGCCAATTCGGGTACGCCGTAGAGTTGGTGTAACGCCAATGTACAATGCGCTCTGCATTGTGCGCGGGTTGTGCCGACCCTGCTCAGCGCATCTGCCTCCTTGAGCTTTGCTCGAATCGCCAGGGCGTCGCTTTTCCGGTCCAATGCGTGAAGTTCAATATCCAGCGCTTTGGCGTAAGCCTCAGATTCCCCCTCGGAGCTGAGCGTTGATTCCATCTCGTGTAGCCTATCCAAGAGGTCGGTCATCAAGGCTGGATTGAGGCGCAGCAGACAATCCATTTGCTCGAGCTCGGCCTCCCAAGCCTCGCTTCGCCGGCCGGCCGCTCTCAAACCCTCACAGGCGAGCCCCAAAATGGGAGCCGCGGTCGCCAGGTCTTGGCGGAGGTAATGCAGGTGCCCCAACCTCCATAGGATCTCACTCGCGAATTCCCCGCCTGTTTCGTTCCGTCGAGCGATGGACAGGTGTATGATGGCCTCGGGAATCGCACCCGACTGTTCGGCGAACCCTGCGGCGAGCAGTGAGTATTTGACGGCCTCGGTGGCCTGGCCGGCTCTGTCGAAGTGCATCGCCAGGGCTCCCCAATTTGCTTCGTCGTCCGCCCTGAGAAATCGAGCCACTTGTTCGTGCAACGTCTGCCGTCGCGCGGTGCTGAGAGAATCATACACGGCCCGGCGAACGAGAGGGTGTCTGATACAACACCCTGCCTCGTCTTCGAACACTAGCCGGGAGCGCAGCAGCTCCTCGTTTGCCTCGACGAGGGTAGTTGGCGCCTTGTCGAGCATCTTGGCCGCGTCGGCGAGAGGGTGCCTCTGTCCTGAAACGGCGAGTAGTGCGAGCAGATTGTGAGCATCTGGGGAAAGCTTCGACAACCTGGGTTGGAGAAGATTCTTTACAGACGGAGGAATCGCGGGCTCGTTGGGCTCAGCAGTGAACTCTATTCTTCCCGCATTGGCCTCGGCCGCTAGCTCGGTGAGGTAGAAGGCGTTTCCACCACCCAAAGCGCAGATCGACTCCAGTGTCCGGGATGGCAGACGTCCCTGAGTGAGGTGATCTACGATTTCCTCCGCCGCTTTTTGATCGAGCTCTCCCACGGCCAGGTGCTCGTAATGCCCGTTGATAGAGGCCAGAAATTCCTGTACACAGGTGCGGCTCTGGATCAACTCAGTGGTCATCACCAGGACTATCGTTAGGTCGCCTCTGGCCCGCCGCCTCACGAACTGAATGACCGCTAGTGAGGTCTCGTCCATCCAGTGTACATCGTCAAGAAACAGTGCAAGGGGCTGACGTTCCGAGAGACGTTCGAACAGAAGAAGAAAGGCTTCCATCAAACGGCGTGATACGCTCAACGGCCGGAGGGGAGGCGGCATGACTTTCTCCGGTGCTCCATGCGCTCTTGGCATGAGGCCTCGCAACACCGTTACCCACGGCTCACCGAGCGCAGAGAGATCTTCTCCCGACAACTGCTGAAGTACGTCAATGATTGGGTTGAGGGGAATGCAGTCCTCAAACTCAGCTCCCCGCGCCGCGAGGGTCCGCATACCGTCCAGGCCAATCCGCCGCATCGTCTCATCGATAATCCTCGTCTTGCCAATGCCCGCTTCTCCCATCACAACGATGAGTTGTGGATGTGTTTTTGGTGCGGTCAACCGTGTATGAAGAAACTTCAACTCAGATTCTCGACCAACCAGCGGAGTATTGCCAGCCGCAACACCAGCGTTCTGTCCCGAATGGCCGCACTCCTCGGCCATACGGCACAGCTCGGAGGTCGTAGGCTCGGGGACCCACGACCTCCCGTAGGCTACTTCCCACCGGGCAGCGAAATCTGAAACTGCTCTGGGAACGTGGTCAGCGTTATCGACCATCACGAGGTGGCGAATCGAATGCTGCAGAAAAAGCTCAGTTGGCGGGCAGGCCGTGTCCGCCACGGATAATAGGGCGCCTAGGTTGGACCACCTCGCCTCCGATTCCGCATTCGCGCATGCTCCCATGAGGGCATCTGTGAAGCGATCTTCAATCCGTCGGGCTGATGATTCGCACCAGTGCTCGAACGCGGGTTTGGGCGCCTTCTCGATGCGGGAGAGAAAATCACTCAGGCGGATCGTTTCAAGTCCGTGAAATTCCCCGTTTCCAACTGATTGCAGGACTCGCGTCAAGTCGCACGACTGGTCGGCGACATCTGGTTGCAGAAAACCCCCGTCGTCCCGCATGATCTTTCGACCGCATTTCCTGTTGACCCCGTACAACAATTGGCTCAAGCGATGACGCTGGTGAACTCCGTCAGGCTCATCCCATAAGAATTCGATCACGCGGGCACGCGAGATCCCCTCGTCCCCGTGTCCGAATACCAGAGCAACGAGGTATGACTGATATCTCGATAACTTGATCGCCTCACCCTCCACGAGCACCACTGGGCCACCGAAGAGACGGACCTCGATGTGCTGGGGATCATCAGTGTTCGTAGAAGCGCTCACTTGGCTTCGACTCATTCGCGAGGTGTCGAGTTCATGACGCCTGGTCTCTTACGCCGGGGATCGCTCCCTCCGATGGGGCCGGGGGGAGGCCTGCTCGGAATTCCAGTTTCTTTCCTTTCTTCCGGGTCAGCGGTGGCTTGCGGCAGCGGGGCTAGGCTGAAGTTCCCGGTCAATGTACGGCACAGATCGCTTGAGAAGCCACCACCGGCTGCCTCCGTGTGGATCCATGCCTCGACGAGCCAATCCCATCCGAGGTAACGCCGCGCGTCGGAGGGGCGGACGCCTACGAGCCGGTGCATTTGGTTCGACAGCGCAAAACCGTCGGGATATCCGAATCGGCTAGCAGCCTCTGCCAGGGTTACCGCCGGACTCTGGAGCCTCAGGGCGGCACGTAACACCCGACCGAAATGGAGCCAGTGCGAGGGTACGGGTAGGCCGCTGGTTAGGAAGCGCCGTCCAAGAGCCCGTCTGGAGAGGTAGAGGGATCGAGCGAGCGCTGTGATGCTGCGTAACTCTGAGGAGAGGTCGATGGTTTTTCGGATCAACCGCCGGACCTCGATGTCCACATTGATACCACGCCATTGCAGGTAATCCATGACCTCCACGGAGAGGTCCTCAGGCTCTCGCTGGAGGAGCGCGGTCAGATCATCGACTTGTGGCTCATGATGGAAAGGCAAGATGCTGTGGGGGCGGCACGCCTCGACTACCCGTAACAGCTCCGGCGACGAGTCGAGATCGACGCTTTCCGGCAGGATGACGATGAGGGCCATTCCGGGTGGACGACGGCGGACGACCTCGAATACGCGGCTCCAGCTTCCAAGCCTGAGCTGCCACACGAGTCCTGTGCCGGGGCTGTTGGGTTGCGCGAACCGACGGTCATCCCAAGGAAGTGGTTCAAGCCGGTGATAAGGTGGGGTGAAGAGGGAGAGCGGAAGGGATTGGTCTTGCGGGGTTTTCATGAACCTTCCTCCAGTGGACGATGACACTAGGTCGTTGAGACGGCCACCATACTCGGCCGCTATCATCGTTCTATCATCGCCCCCCGGAACTACGGGAGGTGTACCACAACCCCTACCACCCCTCCTACTCCCCTCCTACCACCCCTCCCTTCCCCTGAGCGACGTGATGTGCGCCACATGGTGCTTTCCGTGCCATGCGTAGATCTGGAGTAGCACATCCACACTCAGCTCCCCCAAGTCGGGGCTGGTCCATCGGCGCTCGAAGTCCTCGGGGACCATCGCCCGGAGAAGGATGAGCCAGCGCTTGTGGAGCGCATCCAGCAGATCGAGCGACACCTCCACCGGGGCGGTCATCGCGTCCGGCAGGCGCGCCCACTCCTTTTCGTCGTAGGGCTTGATCACGGGTCCGTCCTCCGTGAGCGCCCAACGGAACCGCACATAGGCGTTGAGGTGGCTGTCGACCACGTGGTGAACCACCTGACGCACCGTCCAGCCGTCCTCACGGTACGGGGTGTCTAGCTGAGCATCATCGAGTCCCGCCACGGCTGCGCGTAGCCGGGCCGGGGCCGCCGCGATCTCGTCCATCAAGTCCGCCTGCTCCACGGCCGTGGTACGATCCCGAGCGTGGTCCTTGAACGGCCCGATTGGATATCTGAGATCGGTCATGTCACAACCTTTGTGGGGGTGGATTGTTTCCTGGCCCTCGCGCGCTATCGCTCGTCCCCGTCCGGATCGAGGACGAACGAGAACATGACCGTCTCGTTCAGTCAGCACCCACGCCTCGCGGCATCCCAGGTCCCGACCGAGGCGGAACAGCGCCCGCAGCAGTGCCTTTCCGAGGCCCACACGCCGGTGCGCGGGGGCAACCCCGACCTCCATTGATCCAGAGTTCCGCGTCCTTGTCCGGGTGGATGTAGTGGACCGCCGAGGCGAAGCCCACGACGTGACCCTGTCCACCGCAACGGCCAGATGATGCCGTCGGTCCTCGAGGAACTCGCGGACGAGGTCACCTCGCACCGGAAGGTCGAAGACCTCTGGTAGAACGTCTCGGAGCGTCGCCTGGTCTCCCGGGCCGAGGATAGTGATCTGTGCCAATGGCTAGAGCGTCCGAGGTGGCGCCTCACGGATCTGCGATTCGGATCTTATAAGGCGAGGGCTGGCCTCACTCGAGCGAGGCGTTACGCTGAACTTGCTCAAAAGGCCTGCGGCACCCAACCCAAGGAGGCCAGCCATGTTTGTCGCAGGAATCGATGCTCACGCAACGTATTCGGTGATTGCCATCGTGAGCAATACAGGTCAGCTCGTGGCCGGACCATCCAGAGTCCGTCATGCAGCGGACGGTCCCGCCGCGGGGCTTCCTTGTACAGCCTTAACGCTGCGCCCGACCGCCCACCAGGCCGTTGCGTAGATCACGATGGCGAACAAATAGATCAGTCGTGAGCCGACTAGAAGCGATGCGTACTCGAGTAGTCCGCCCGTCACAGCGCCGATGAGGTTCGAACCGAGCGCCGAGGCGGGGTGGGCGGAACGAGCGAACAGCGTCGCGAACACGATACCTGAGAAGAACACCGGCAGTCCGACGAACGCGAAGGCGATGAGTCCGCGCAGCGCCATGCTCTCGACCAACAGCCGCGAGGGTTCGAGCAGCAGGATGACGGCGAGCGCGAGCAGCAGCGCTGCAAACGGGATTGTCACGCCACGTGGCTTGACGATGTGTACGACCGCGATCGACACCAGCGCGGTCATCAGAATGGCCGAGAACACCACACTGTTGACGACCCAAGTCGAACCGAACAGAAGCGCGAGATAGGTTACGCTCTTGGTCTCGAGTAGCAGAAAGCCGGCACCGAGCAGAAAGAAGGTCGGGTCGAACGAGGCGGCGCGGCCGACTGCGACGCGGGTCGCGAGCACCGAGAACAGACCAAGCAAGAGGATGATCGAGACGTACTCGTTGGCCAGCGACTTGGTCTTAATGTAGAGGTGCGGCCAGTCGTCGGTCGGCATGGTCACACCCGCGCTGCGAGTGAACGGCATCGGCGCCAGGCCGAGAGTCTGGCTGCGCTTGACGAGCGCCTGCTGGTCGTTTCCCGCGATGAACACTTTGTGACCGGTGACGCTCGACTCTCCGTCCGGGTAGAACACGAGCGGCGGATGCCCGAAAGCTTGCTCGATCATGTCGTACAGCTTGGTCGCGATCCAGTCGCGCCCGACTGAAAAGGTGACCGCGACGACGCCGCCCTCGGTGAGGTGGTCTCGCGCCTCGACGAGGCTCTCAGCCGTGTACACGTAGCTGTCGAGACGGACATTGCCGAGACCCGAGAACAATGTGTGCGAATCGAGGGTGCCGAACGCGATCAGGTCGTAGCGCTGGTCGCTATTGCGGAGATAGGCGCGGGCGTCGGTGACGTGTAGGTCGACATTCTTGTGGTGATACGGATCTTCGGGATGGTGGTCGAGACCAAGCCCGAGAATCACGGGATCGATCTCGACCGCGTCGACGTGCTTGACCGAGGCCCGGAGCGCGGCCGCGACGTCATTGCCGTTGCCGGCGCCCAAGATCAGCACCCGATCCGGCTCGGCGAGCTTGTACGGCAGATCCCAACGGCCGGTGCCAGTGGCGTCTGCTAGATCGTAGGCCGCCTGATGGAAGCTGTGGTTGACGATCAGTCGAAAGGGCTGGCGCCCCTCGGGATACGGCTCGACCTCGATCTTGTAGTACGGCGACCAGATCTCCCTGCCGGTGCCCTGCGAGAGCGAAACGAGACCGAGGCCTGAGTGCAAGCAGGATCACCGCCGGGACGGAGTTCGGCAAGCGTCGTGTCGGCTCTCCGCCGACCAGAAACGGCAATATCCCGGCGAAGGTGAGTCCGAACCACAAAGGCGGTGATGTCGACAGATAAGACAAGAAGCTGAACGCGAGGACACCGAGCAGACTTCCGAGCAGATTGAGGGCATAGCCCGTGAGCGGAGCGAACCGTTCCAGCTCGCGGCCGATGAGCTGCCCGATGCAGGCGAACACAGCTGCCGTCAGCAAGAACACGGTCGGCACGAAGAACAGCCAGCTGATCGATAGGCCGCCCTGCCCACCCCATGCCACATACCCCTGCGACAGCCAAGTGAGGATCCCGCCGGCTGCGCTGGCCGCGCGCAGCAGGAGCGCACCGAACAAAACAGCGACCACGGCACCACCCCACACCAGCCGGCTCCGATGCAGCTGCGCGTGATGCACCATCGCAACCGCGAGCATCGCGAGCCCAAGAAAACTGACGACCGCAAACGAACGCTGGTCGACCAGATTCGGTGAGAAGTGACAGAGGGCGATCAAGAGCGCCGTGAGAGGTGCGAACCATCGCTCCAGGCGGCGCGGGCTGTGCACCAAGAGCATACCGGCGCCGAGGCCGAGAAAGCAGGCGATCAGAACCAGGTTTGAGTAGTAGCCCATCAGCCGCACGCTGCCTGGGATCCAACGGATGGCAGTAATTTCGAAGAACAGCGCGAGGAAGCTCAATGCGAGGAGCGGCACAGCGCGTGCGAGTAGACTCATTGTCTACGCTAAAGCCGTCGTAGGGGGGATGGCAAAGCCTTTCGACGGCCGACGCGTTTTGGCGCGCGGCTTATAAGAGAGTGGCCGGGTCCTCTGCCGATGCCCTCCACTGTGGGATGTAGCGGGGCACTCGGGTGACGTAGGCTTTGTACTCGTCGCCGAACCGATCCTGTAGTTCCCGTTCCTCGAGGATCACAATCAGGTGGACCACCGGCACGGTCGCGAGGGCCAGAAGATACACGCCCAAATGGTTGGAGAAGGCCGCGTAGGCGAAGATACCCACGATGGCTTCGATGTATCGCGGGTTGCGAGTCACGGAGTAGGGGCCCTCTGTGAGCAGGGTCCCGCCCTTTCCGCCCCTTTCGAGCTCGGGCCCGCCCGCCAAGATCTTCGTGGTGAGATACTTCTAACGGTCAAGAACCATATGACGCCCATCGCACGACTTCAACGCCGCTGACGGGACGACCAGTGGATGGCCTTGATCTTCCAAGCACCGTCCTCCCGGGCAAGCACCATCAACTCGGCACCCTGCGAGTTGATCTCGCGGTCTCCCAATCGGCCCTGGGTAATACTTGTCGAGTAAGCCCATGCAACATCGCCCAGAAGGCTGACTTGGATCTCGCCTCGTTCCCGGGGCACCGCCTGCGCAAAGCGTATATCTCCCGCAAGATGGCCAGAGCGATAGTGCTCCTTGTCTTCGACACCACCGCTCTCGAGGATCGTCACGTCCGGAGCAAGAAGGCCGAGCGCGGTAACCGAGTCGCCAGCCGCCAACGCCGCATGATACGCGTCGACGACCGCAGCCACCTGGATCTCGGACTCTGCTGACCCTCAATGCTGCTGCCACCCGCCAACATCGTGATCACGACACCACACAAGAGGGCAACCACTCGGTAGGACTTGGTATTCACAGGCTTTCCCTTGGAAATGAGGATTTGCGTCGAAGATCGGGTCCACTGCGTGGATCGCAACGTAGGGGAGACGGAGAGGGCCCGACAGTCCCTGCTTCCACCACTTGCCGATCAGTCAGTGGGGAGGTTATTTAGAATGTTCATTCTAGTTCCATGTCCTTACTCAAGCGCCTGCATCCAAAAGGGCGCCCTTCAGTAGCGTACCATGGAAGAGGCCGCAGCTCGATCGCCGAAGCAGCACAGAAGTCGTCGAACCCTACAGCGTATCGCACGAGCTGCCCTGGAGCTGATTGCACAAAACGGAGTGGAGGGCACCACGGTTGGGGCCATCGTTAGGCGAGCAGGCTCGTCGGTGGGCTCCTTCTACGCCCGCTTCGACGGCAAGAGGGACCTCCTTCTCTACCTGGATGAGCACATCTGGGAGACGGTCGAGCAGCAATGGTCCGAAGCCCTCGATGATGGGTTGACCGACCGACCGATCGATCAGTTGGTGAGGGGCTTGGCGAGGCTCTATGCCGATTTGGACGTTGTGCACCGGGGAGCCAGGGATGCGATCGGCCGGGCGCTACGAGGTCCCGGGGCCGGCCCCTCGGACGCGGCGTTACGGATTCGAGCGCGGGTGCGGGAAGACTCACAACGTCTACTGCTGGCGAAGCAGGACGTGATCGTTCACTCCGACGCGGCGTTGGCCGTGGAGACGGTTTGCCGGACGCTGGAGACTTCGGCGAGCCTCTTTGAACCGGTGTTCCTCGAGGATCTATGCGCCGCGTTGGTCTCACACCTCGTTGGCGATCGAGACTCGTCCCAGTCTGGGGCGAGCGTGGAGTTCTTCGACATCTGGAGCTGAGATCTAAAACCCTTGCGGATTGGAGTCTTTCTTCCGTTATTGGAATTTGCATTCAAATTCCATAGCCTGACCTTCGAGGAAAGACCGCAGACCAAGGTCTACCGTTCAAATCCGAGTCGAAGTGAAGTGATCCGTGGATCGACCGTCCAGGATTGACACCACACACCGGGAGGAGCGCTCGTCCCGGCTAGACGAGACGGCTCCGCTGCCGGGGGTGCGACTTCCGCGGCAGCCACGGAGCAGGATCTCGTTCGAGCGCATGATCACCGCCGCTCACGACCTCATCGCAGAGTCAGGTCTGGAGGGCGCCACTGTGCAGGCGATCCTGAAACGCTCCGGGGTGGGCTCGGGGACGTTTTACGCGCGTTTCGACGGAAGGGATGCGCTACTCGCGTACCTGGCTATCCGCTTTTGGTCCGACGCCGAGGAGGGCTGGTCGGCGGTGCTCACGCCGTCGCGGTGGACAGCGGCGGGTCCGAAGGAGATCGTAACCCAGTTCACCCGTATGGCCGTCGTATGGACTTGGGCGCACGGGGCTCTGCTCCGTGCATTCCTGGTTCACGCGATGACACACGACGCGTACGATCTCCTGGACCAGACGGCGGAGTTGGACAACACGGTTGCCGATCATCTCACTCGGCTCCTGTTACCTCGAGCGGAGGAGTTCACACACGACGACCCGGAGCAGGCCATCCGGCTCGCCACCCTTCAGGTGTTCGCCACGCTCAGGAGCCGATTCATCTTCGCATGGGGAGACCGCCCCGACGGAATCGAAGACCAGCAGCTGGCGGAGGAGCTCGCCTCGATATTCCTGCGCTACTTGGGGAGCGCCCAACGCGCCAGAGTCGCGTCGACCTGACTATCTGGCGGCGTCCCTGGCAGCGTCCCTACGGCAGCGTCCCCAGAGCGGCGTCCCTAGTGGCCGGCTGCCCTGCCCGTGCTGCCCGTGCGTGTGCCCCGGCATCAGAGCCTCCATCAGGATCTCATCCCAGATGTCGTATCCGGCGGCAGTCATGTGCAGACCGTCACTGACGAAGAGCTCGGGAATCGGCAGACCTTCCGCCCCGAGCATGGCTGTACCGATATCCACGAAGTCGACGCGAGCGTCCCCCTGTGCGTACGCCTCGATGGCGGCGTTCGAGGCCTGCATCTCAGGCCAGACGTCCCAACGAGCCAGACTGGGTTTGATCGAGAGAATGACGATGCGTGTGGACGGTTGGGCTGCAAGGACCGCCTCGACGAACTCCTGGTAGTCCTCCAGGATCTGCTGGCTCCGCTTTCCGGCGCTCGTGTCGTTGTCGCCCTCGTAGACGACGACGGTCCTCGGGGGTCATGTCCACGCCGATCATCTTACCCGACGGCCCGACCTTTTCGGAGGCGAGAAAGCTGTCGATCCCTCCCCCGGAGCCCAGGTCCAGAACGGTCTCGCCCTCCTGGAGGGCGGCGTGTGAGACGGGGTTGCGCGATCCCAACCCGAGGTCCGCTCCTTCGGGGATCTGCCCCAACTGTTCATCGCTGTATCCGACCGCCGCTGAGGTCGAGGTCCCGCTGATACCCCCACAGCAGGACGGCCCGCAGCAGCTCTCCTTGGCTTCGTCGGCTTCCTCGGCGATCCTGCCGTAGCGATCACGAACGGCTTCACGAACGGCATCGTGTTTCATGGTTCTGCTCTCCTTAGAGGGCACGGATTAATAATTGTAATATACAACTACATTACTCTGACTGCCCATTCAGGTCAAACGTGGACGGCCCTTCAGCTCAGGTTACAACTCAGGAAGGTGAGGGACGGGCTAGATCCGCCGACGGACTCCGAGCTCAGGACGATCGTTCCGTTGGCACCGAACCCGACACCCTCCCCCTGGGACTCTCGGAGCGTCCGAAGATCGACGCGCCCCACGCCACTCTCGAGGAGCTCCCCTCCGCCGGTGACGTCGAAGAACTGGAGGCTCTCATAGGTGCGGATGACGACGGTGCCCCCGTCGAGCGTAGCCGAGGCACCCGTGACCATACGTGGAGGGGCCATGGGACCGGCCGTGAGGCGCTGGACTTCGACCAGCGTGACGATACCCTCCGAGCGGAGCGGCGCCGGATAACGATAGATCGTGACCGGATGATTCCTTCCCTTCGTGACGAAGAAGATCTGATCGGTGGGCAGGACGTACATCGCCTCGATGTCCCGAGGTCCGTCGGGCAGCATCATCCGGTACTGCTCCGCCTCCACCCTCTGGTCACCCTCTCCCTCCGGCTCGGCCAACCGGTAAAAGGAGATGACGTCCCGGCGCTCTTCGTTGTCTCCGGTGTCCGCGACATAGAGGCAGGCGCCGAGGTCACAACGTGCACGAGCGATGTCCTCCCAATCATCGTTCGACCGGCTCAACTCGACGCGCGCATGGACCTGGCCGTCTCGGTCGACCGCGTAAAGCACCGGCCGGTGGCCCTGGTCGTTGTGTGTCCACACCAGGCTCGGGTTCCGGATGCCGGTGGCGACGCCACTCGTTTCGCGCAGAGCCCCAGGGAGCGCAACGGGGGGCCCGTCCAAACTGCACTCCGATTCGTCGGCCAGGTAGTTTGCGCAAGCCGTGACCGCGAGTAGCGTCAGCCAGGCAGTGCGCTGAGCCACGCGGGCCAGCACACCCAGACAGCGCTTCACGCTCAAGGCTGCTCGGCTGCCAACAGGACGAGCGTGGTATCGATCAACTGCTGGAAGGCCTCCAGAGGAAGCGCGCCGACGATCGGCCCAACGCCGACGACCAAGAAGGTCGGCGTCCCCCGGACACCGAATTCATCAGCCAGAACGGTGTGCGCCTGGACCCGCCAAAGAAGCTCGTCGTCCTCGAAACAGGTCCGATACCTCTCCATATCGAGCCCCACCTCCTCGGCGTACCCTTCCGCCAGCTCCTCGGGGGCGGATGCGGATTTCCAGTCTCCCTGACGCGCGAAGATGAGGTCGGTAATCGCCTCGAAGTATCCAACTCCTTGGTCTCGCGCGCACTCGGCGGCGAGCGACACGGGCACCGAGGTGGCCCAGTTTCCAGTGACGAACGGGACCGATTTCCAGTAAAGCTGCCCCGGATCCACATACTGTTCGTGGAGCGGCCCGCGCGTGTCCTGGTGGAAGACTCGGCAGTAGCCGCAACCGTAGTCGAAGAACTCGATCAAGCGAAGAGGCGCCTCGGGCGTTCCGAAATCGGCGCCCAGGGAGTCGACAGTCCTCTGCGCGGGCGTCGGCGCCGTGGGCGCTGGCCGCCTGAGCTCCGCCATGTTGGGGCTCCCCAGCTCGTAGGGGGTAAAGCCCTCGGAGGGGATATAACCTGTGGAAAGGAGGTCGGCGGCGCCTCTCGTGGTCAGGCGCGTGCCGAGCTGTGCGTCCCGCCCTGATTCGCCTGGAGTGCATGCGGCGGCGGCGCCGAGCGCGACCAGCATGACGACCAGAAGCCGCCACACACCTGGACGACTCAGCGGCGCCACCCAGTGTGCCGGGGATATTCGGTTCATCACAGCTCCAGGTTGATCCATTGCCCGAGGCCCGCAAGCGACGCCGAGACGGCGGCGAACCTACCGGTTACGAGAAGAACGCCGATTACCACCAAAAGGATCCCGGCGACCTTCTGAATCGGGCGGGCCCACCGGCGCAGCGCTTCCAGACTCGTAAGAAACCAGTTGAATCCGATCGCGGCAACCAGAAAGGGAACGCCGAGCCCGAGCCCGTACGTGGCCAGCAGGAGGGTCCCCCGGGCGAAGCGCAGCGCCGGCTAGGCCGGCCCCGGCTCGCTGGGCTGCGCGGGACCAGCGATGACCTGCTGATCCCAACGTCCCGGTACCTTGGGGACGCCGTCCTGGATAACGACGGTTCCGGCAACCTTGTCGTGGATCCCTTGGCGATTCGCGTCCCAGTAGATCTGGAGGAATCCCAGGGTCCCGGTCGCCAAACCGGCCGCATACCCACCGGCGCGCTCGAACGCGTGCCACACCGTGACCGGGTGGCCGTCGAGTCGCACCACGCGGATGCCAAGAGCCCGTTTACCCGGGGTCTGGCCCTTCATCCAGGGCATGAGGATCGCAAAGTAGAGCGTCCACCAACCGAAGCCGAAGCCCCACGAATCGATGCGGCTGGTGAACCATCGGATCAAGCCTCCTTGCAGCACCGCCTCATCGAGTTCGGCACGAGTGTCCTCGAGATCGCGGTTGGCCTGTGCCAGATCCTGCTCGAGCTCCCCGATCGTGTCTCCGGCCACTTCGATCGCCTCGGCCAGGCTTACGCCCGGGGGTTCCGGAACGTCTTGGGGGGTTGGGCTCAGCTGGGCCATCGCGCGGGCAAGGATTTCGCCGCCATCGACATCACCCACTTCTTCAGGAATAATCCCGCGAAGCATCTCCTCGACGTTCTCGTCGGGCGCCAGTGCCTGGAGCCGGCGTCCAACGCTGACGGCGAGGGCTACGGCCTGGTCGGGGTCGTTCACGGACCGGAGTTGGACACCCTCCTGAAGACCGCCGAGAAGGGTGCGTACGGGGTCCGCCGCCGCCCCGTCGGATGACGGTGCACCGGGTGAGCCCGGCTCCACTTCCTCTATGGAAAACAGCGGGCCGAATTCCTCGGGGAGCTCGTTGAGGTACCGTATCCCGAAAAACACGGCGGCGGTCCCCGACAAGACCATGACCCCCATGCATCCCAGAAAGAGCCGAAACGCGTTGGACCGTCGGGCGTTCTCCCCTGGCCTCCTGGCGCCGGCGCAAAAAAAGGCGGCGGCGACCACGCCGAGAATAAACCACAATCCGCTCGTGAGTGCTGTGATCAAAGCGACCAAGACAATGTCGATCAGGAGTGCAACGCCACGGCGCCACGGTCGAGCAAGTGGGGTTCCCAGAAGGGAGGGATCTACCGAAAACGCATCAGGCGTAACGAATGTTTTCGGGTCTCTGGTGGCGGTCGCCATGCCGGTCGTGGGCGCGCGGGATCAGCGGGAGCGCCGGGTCACGTAAAGCCCGGCGGCCACGCCCAGGAGCACCGACCCCCAGAGGACCCGATTCGACTTCCAGCTGCGGCCGTCGGCGGTCCTGGGCGAGACGGCGGCTCCGACCCGTCCGCCCTCGAGGTCGGTCGTCGGCTCGCTATCGGGTTTGGTCGCATGTGTCGAAGGGCGAACGGCTCGCTTTGTGGGCGGTCGCGCCTCGGAGCCAGGCCCGGACGCCTCGTCCACGTATTCGCACTCCAGGCAGGAAGCGATCGCCTTGTGTTTGGTGGTCCGGTTCGGAAAGACCAGCCCTTCGCCGCATTCGGGACAGGCACGCTCGGCGGGTAATGGGCGGATCAACTCGTACAGGCCGCTCTTGGAGAGGTCCATCAGCTCGGCGATCTGATTCACGCTCTGCCCGGACCGCCAGTACAATTCGTTGGCTTGATCCGCGAGCTTCCGGTCGTCGCTTTTTTTGGATGGCATCGGACGATGTGGTGTCCTCGAAAATCCGTTGGGGCCCGCGGGGCCAAGATAGCCGTAGGAGACACACTTGAACATTCCCGCGCCCCATGGGCATTTGGAGACGGCTCACCGGGAGCCCCCAGGTACGCTGAGGGGTGCCGGTGTCGTCTGTCACCCCCACCCCCTGCAGGGTGGGACCATGCACACGAAAGCCGTGTTCCGGGCCGCGCAGGCTCTCGCGGATGTGAAGATCGCTGCCTTACGTTTCAACTTCCGCGGCGTGGGAACCAGCACCGGCAGTTATGACCAGGGGATCGGTGAAAAGGATGACGTGCTGGCTGCACTGGATTGGCTCGAGGAAACGCACCCCGGACTTCCGCTCGTCGTAGGAGGCTTTTCGTTCGGTTCGATGGTCGCGCTTTCAGCGGCGGCGGACGATCCCCGAGTTGTCGCCTTGTTCGGCCTGGGGCTTCCCGTTCGGATGTACGACTTCGGATTTCTTGCGGATGTCGCCAAGCCCGTCCTCGTGGTTCAGGGTGAGGAGGACGAATTCGGATCGGGTCCCGAAGTGGAGCCCATCGTAGCCGCCCTGGGGTCGCACGTGACCCTGGCCAGAATCGCTGGAGGGGACCATTACTTCGACGGACACATCGACGAGATGAAGGCCGTGCTGAGCGAATATTTTCGAAACGGCCCGGGAGGCGAGGTCGTAGGAGGGAACGTCGGATGAGAGATCGTCGCCGGATCCTCGACAACCTGGAGAAACTCTATCGCGACGAGCTGGACCGGAGTGCGGCGGCCGAGGGTGCCGATGGAGGCCGCCTGGACTTCGAGTTTCAGCGCGACCAGCTCTACATGGAGGTCATGCTCGACCTGCGGGATCTGTTGGGCGACTCACCCGAGGAAGAAAAATCCACGTCGTCTCTCCTGGAGAAGGCCCAGCAACTGCGGAATCTGACTCGGCTCCGTTGATCACATGACCATCTACACGAAGACCGGGGATGACGGCGAGACCGGCCTCTTCGGCGGTGGACGGGTGCCGAAGAACGACAGGCGGGTCGAAGCCTACGGAGAGGTCGACGAACTGAATTCGTTTGTCGGTCTCGCGCTCACGTCGGTTGCCGATGCCGACGTCCGGCGCGGACTTCTCGTGATCCAGAACGATCTTTTTTCGCTCGGCGCCAATCTCGCGACCCCCCAGGGGGATGGTTCGCGGACACGACCCAAGACGCCCGACGTTCCCATGGCCAGGGTCGAGGTGATGGAGCACTGGATCGACCTGGCCACCGACGAGCTCCCCGAGCTGCGCCAGTTCGTGCTTCCCGGTGGTACCGAGGCGGCGGCCATGCTCCACGTGTGCCGATCGGTATGCCGGCGGGCGGAACGCTCGGTGGTCGCTCTGGGTCGAGAGGAGCCCTTGGACGATGGGATCGTCCCCTACCTCAACCGACTGTCCGACCTACTCTTTGTGTGGGCTCGTCTCGAAAACCACCGGGCAGGGCAGCAGGACGTGCCCTGGAGCAAGGAGTGAAGTGAGCCGGTGGGAGCAGATGGCGGACCGTGTCGACCGGACGGCTCATGTGGCCGGCGTGGACCGCTCGGGCAGGGATCTCATCGGGACAGCGATGGCGGCGGCGAGGGCACCACGTTTGGCCGTCATCGACGACGACCACCATCCCGACTACCTGCACCCTGGCCGTACTGCGGTGGTTCTCCTGGACGACGTCGGGTTGTCCGACCCCGTGGCGCTCGCAGCCGCCTGTGTTCTGGATACACGCAGGGTCGATCTGGAGCCGCCCGATCTCGAGGTCACCGAGCACGTGAGTGGTGCCGTGACGGCCTTCCGGAGTGTGGTTCCTCGCCCCGGGTCCGTCACACTTCTCGAGGACCTGCTGGCGAGTGAGCATAACGTCGTCCTGGTGGCTCTGGCGGAGCGGCTCGACCAGATCAGGCATGCACACATGTGGGGAGATCTGGCCGAAGCCCGAGCGGCACACCAAGAGGCGTCCGAGGTCTACTTGAAGATGGCCGAGCGCACACATACCCGCCTGGCCGCACGGTACACCCACTGGTGCCGTGCTTTCGGGGAAGGGTACCTCATTGACACGCGGGAACCTTGACTGTCCCGCTTTTTTCTGCATTAATCAAGGCCTGTCCGTTGATTCCCGGACTGACTACGCCCCGACCCGTATCAGCCCATGACCTATATCATTGCCGAGCCCTGCATCGACACGAAGGACGCGAGCTGCGTCGAGGTATGCCCGGTCGACTGCATCTACGAAGGGGATGACATCTACTACATCCATCCGGTCGAGTGCATCGATTGCGGTGCATGCGAGCCGGAGTGTCCCGTCACGGCGATCTTCCCGGACACGGAAGTACCTCCGGAGTGGACCAGCTACATCGCGAAGAACGCCGACCACTTCGACGACGTTTGAGGGCTAAGGCCTATAAGGGCTAGAGGCCTAGCTCCCGCATCCGCTCCAGCGTGATCGCTCCTACAGCGCTTTCGGCTTCGGCTGCGAGCTCCTTCGGCTGAGTCTGCTTCTGCTGCCGCATCAACAGTAGGCCCGCCACCAAAGCCATGGCACCCACTAAGCCTAACGTAAGTTTGCGAATGGTCGTCTCCTTGCTCGGGTTCCGAGCCAATTACGTATACCGGCCACGAGGCGCATAAGGTCCCCGAGCCAGATGTTTACACATACGGGAAAAGGGCGAATTGGTTTCGTTCTCGCAAGTAGGGCGGGTTGGTTCGCGTACCGGACTCCGCTCGGGGTTGTCTCAGCGAGTCTGGACCTCCACCATCCTCTGTGTCGTGAACGAGGCATCGGGGGTGGAGCATGTCACAGTCGAAGGGCCGGATTCTGAAGGATGCCCACGCGGGTGACCCCGTGGCCCTCGCTCGTGCCTTGGTCGCCACTCCTTCTGTCAATCCCGAGATCGAAGAGTCGGGTGCGGGAGAGGCCGCCGTAGCGGAGTTGACCGCAGGGTGGCTACGGGCTTGGGGTCTTTCTGTGGAAATGTCAGAAGTAGCTGCGGGCCGCTGGAACGTCGTGGGTCGCCTCGAGGGCGACGGCGTCGGCCCGACGCTCCTCTTGAACGGCCATCTCGACACCGTGGGGGTGGCCGGGATGGGTGTCGAACCTTTCGGGGGCGAACTGAAGGATGGGCGGCTCTGGGGGAGGGGATCGTGCGACATGAAAGGGGGCGTGGCGGCCTTGCTGGCTGCTACGGCCAAGGTCGCTCGGGACCCACTTCCTGGGGTATTGATTGTGGCCCTCACCGCAGACGAGGAGCACGCCAGCCTGGGAATGGAAGTTTTGGTCCGCTCTGGCATGAGGGCCGACGCCGCGGTCGTATGTGAGCCCACCAGCTTGGCGGTCATGCCCGCTCACAAGGGTTTCGTGTGGGTCGAGGCCACTTTCCGGGGAAGGGCGGCGCACGGGTCGCGGCCGGACGCGGGTGTCGATGCCATCGAACATGCCGGCCGCTACCTCACCGCATTGGGCGCCTTGCGGAGTCGGCTGCGCGCAGGGGAGCCTCATGCGCTTCTGGGTCACGGATCGTTTCATGCGGGTACCATCGAAGGCGGTTCGGCGCCGTCCGTTTATCCCGACGTTTGCCGGCTCGTTCTGGAGCGCCGAACGCTGCCGGGAGAAAGTGCAGCCGGTACCATGGATGAGTTCCAAGCGGTTCTCGACGAGTTGGCGGCTGAGGTGCCGGAGCTCGAAGCGAAACTAACCCAAGGACTGGCACGTCCTGCTACCGAGATACCGAACGATTCCCCTCTGGTAGCAGGGCTCATGGCCGCGTGTACGGCTGAGGGGGTCGATTCGCGGTTGGCTGGCATGACCGCATGGGTGGATGCTGCTTTCTTGAACCAGGCGGGTACACCCGCTGTCTGCTTCGGTCCGGGCTCGATCGCTCAGGCACATTCCGCTGACGAATGGATCGATCCTTCTGAGATCGTGGCGTGCACGGCCGTTCTCGAGCGTTTTTCACAGAGCTTCCTTCAAGGAGATCGGGGCGAGATGGTGACCGACGTGTTTGCGGAGGCGGGATGAGCAAGGACTATCCGATCCAGGCGCCCAGGATCGAGGCGATCCGCGAGCAGGCGGTGGAAGTGCTCATGGAGCACTTCTCCAAGGACGTCATGGACCTGGAGGAGTTCGAGGGGCTCTTGGACGCCGTAAATCGATGCTCCACACCCGGCGAACTTCGCGAGCTTCTCTCCAAGCTTCCGCCAGTGGAGTCGTCCGAGCCCGCGACCGATATGATGCGCGCCCGGGGTGGAGCGCCAGTTGTCGTGGACGCCGATCGCGTGAGACCTCACGGTTTCCTGATCAGCATCCTTGGCAGCACCAACCGCACCGGCCGTTGGATCCCGGCCCGAAAGAGTTTCGCACTCGGTTTGTTGGGCGGTATCTCGCTCGACTTTCGCGAAGCGTTACTCGGATCGGGGATAACGGACGTGAATCTGCTGGCGGTTCTGGGCGGCATCGAGATCATCGTTCCGCCCGAGATGGCGGTGGAGGTAGACGGTATGGCCGTGCTCGGCGGCTTCGAGTATCACACCGACACGCCGCTCCGGAGTAATCCGGATCTCCCGACCCTACGGGTCCGAGGACTTGCAGTCCTTGGCGGCGTGAACGTCGAAGTTCGCCTTCCGGGAGAGACCGCCAGGCAAGCCAAGAAACGACGTCGTCTGGAGCGAAAGGGCCTTCAGCCGAGACTCATGTCCGGGCCGGAGGCCTGAACCCCCGGTCGTACGATTCGACACCCCTACTACGTCACCTCTTGGCTCACTGAGCAGTGCTCGTCATACGCAGCTTTCAACGTGTCGGCGATCTCGAGAGGGTGGCGCCCTTCAATTTCGTGGCGCTCCAGCATGTAGACGAGCTCGCCGTCCTTGATCAACGCCACAGCGGGTGACGACGGCGGATATCCGGTGAAGTACTCGCGGGCCCTTTCGGTCGCTTCGAGATCCTGTCCGGCGAAGACGGATACGAGAACGTCGGGCTTGGTTTCGTTGTCCAACGAAGCCGCTACCCCAGGCCGCATGCCTCCGGCCGAACAACCGCAGACCGAGTTGATGGCCACCATCGTCGTGCGGCCCGCCGTCCCCAAAACCTCGTCTACTTCGTCAGGGGTTGTGAGCTCCTTGAAGCCTAGTTGCACCAGGTCCTGTCTCATCGGGGCGATCAGCTCTTCTGGATATGGCATCATATGCTCCTGTGGTTACTGAATTTTCGATCCGTTCCCGGGCCGTCGATCTCACGTGGCCGTCGATCTCACGATTCTGACATTCGCGCGTTAGTCCACATTCAAACTCACACCTTGGAACCGCAATGACTACCCCGGGGGATCTGAAAGGTACAACCGTCGGGCTGCGAGCGCCTGAGAACCACCCATGGCGCCAAGCGACCTGAACCCATAAGTCTAAGTCCGACCCACAGTTACATGAGTAACAGAGGGCGTCGCTCGGAGACCCATCCCATATACCCCGAACGGCGGGGCTCAGTGGATCCATTCCCGCGCCGATCGATTCGATCTATGATGGAGGTAGGAAGCGAGGAGGCCCGGTGACAAGCAGGGAGGTCCCCGGTGACGGAACGAGGAGGCCCCGGTGACGGGGGTGAGGATGTTGATGGAGGCTGTCCCATGCTGACGAGGCTCAAGACGGTTCGGTGCTTGCTCGCGGTTCTTGGTGTGTGTGTTCTTGGCGCATGCGGAACAGGCTCCGGAGATCCGTCGGACGGTGCACCCTCCAGTGGGGCTGCCCAATCGTCTGGGGCGGGACCGGGCGGGAGCGGGGGCGCTGACACCGGCACCGCCGATGGCCCGGTGGGCCCGACCACCCTGCCCGGGACGGAAGCCGACTGGGCCATCGTCCAGGAGAAGGCCCGTTGGGCGGTCGAACAGGGATATTCCGGCCTGAGCATCGGCGACCTGGTTGTTCGGATCGGAGAGACGTTCGTTGGAACCCCCTACGCCCCCTTTACGCTCGAGGCGCCCGGCGAAGAGGGCCTCGTGATCGAGCTCGAGGAGCTGGACTGTGTGACCTTCGTTGAAAACGTCTTGGCGTTGGCCCGCTTGGTTCAGACAGTCCCCGACGAGTTGTTGGTCGCAAACGCCGGGGGTCGCCAACGGCCGCTGTTCTCCTGGCTCCTGGAGGAGATCCGTTACCGAGGAGGGGTGCTCGAGGAGTATCCGAGCCGCTTGCATTACTTCAGTGAGTGGATCAGCGACAACGATAGGATGGGTCTCGTGCGTGACGTGTCGCAGGAGCTGGGCGGGGTCGCCGAGGACGAGCCGATCAACTTCATGACGACACATCCGGACGCCTACCGCCAGTTGGGCGAAGATCCGAGGTTCCTCACGGAGCTGAGGGAGGTCGAGGCCCGCCTCAGCGCGGAGCCCCGGTACTACGTTCCCGAGGATCGCATCGCCATGATCGAGGACGGAATCCAGGATGGCGACATCATTGCCGCCACCAGCACTGTGGCTGGCTTGGACATCGCGCACACGGGGATCGCGCTCTGGAGGGACGGTCGCCTGCACCTCCTGCACGCGCCCCTCGCGGGTGGCGTCGTGCAGATCAGCGAAATGCCTCTGGCCGAGAGGATCCAGCGGATCGGCGGCCAGGACGGCGTGATGGTGGCGCGGCCCTTGGAGGCGAGGTAGAGGACTGGTAGAGGACTGGTAGAGGACTGGTAGAGGACCAGGATCTTCTTAGGCATCTGAGCGAAGGCCCGTGCGCGGCGAGCCGTGTCGACCCGTAGTCGTGTCTATGTATCTGACAGTCCGACTTGAAGTTACAACGTTCTGACGGTTGCCCCGAAGAACGGCTGCAATCGGTGGCGGATCGCTCACTGCGACGGCCCCGCTCGCCAGCGCCAATCGTAGCAGAACCGAGTGGAGGTGAAGATGTCCTCACCAGGAACGGGTTGTTCTTCGAGAGCGTCCCTACTCCAGTTCTCTTGCATCGCGCTGTTGATGGCTACGGCTTGTGCAGGACCGGATACCGCTGCTTCGGACGGAACCATTGAAGCCGATCACTTCCTGCCGTCGCGCCCGGAGACGGTGAGCTGGGGCTGGTATCCCATCGACAAGGAGCCCGTGCTCACGATCCGGTCCGGTGAGACGGTCCGCATCAACACGCTGACCCACGTTGGGGCCACGCAGGGGGCCGAGCCGGTGGAGTACCTCACGGGACTCGGCATACCCCGGGAAGAAATCCATCAGGATGTGCTGGACTTCTGGGCTTCGAAGGAGGGGCGGCCGAGGGAGGGGCGGAGCGGTCACGTCATCACCGGGCCGATTTATGTCGAGGGAGCCCAGCCCGGCGACATGCTCGAGGTGCAGATTCTGGCTCTCGAGACCAGAGTGCCCTGGGGGATCAACAACACGAGCTCCCGTGGTGGTGTGTTCTCGTCGGCTTACCCGGGGGTCGAAGCAGACGACCCGCCGCTGGACATCCCACCGGGAACGCGGCACGTGATTCGTACCGCCATGGTTGACGGACGTGAGGTAGCTCTGTTCTCACCGGACATCCAGGTGCCGCTGGCGCCGTTCATGGGGATCATGGCGGTCGCGCCCGATCCTGTGGTGGGCGAGCCGGGCGTGACGGTACCGGGTGTCCAGAGCTCGAGGCCGCCGGGCGCCTTCGGGGGCAACATGGATGTGAAGGATCTCAAAGCAGGCACGACCCTCTACCTTCCAGTCTTTCAGGGGCTGACACCCGCCAAGGCGCTCTCGCTCGCAAGTATCGCCGTGGACTTCCGGGTGAGCGAGGTGGTCGACCTCACACAGGTGGTCACGGGGTATATCCCGAAGGATATCTTTCTGCGGTAGTCCGCGATTCCCGCGACGAAACGGGAGGGCACACCCATGAAGAAGAAGGCTCCGCCAACGCTCCAGTTCGGACTAGCCTGGAGGAGCGCCCTCCTTGCGGGGTTCCTCCTCGCTGCGTGCTCCAAGTCTGTGGCGGCTCCGGACGCTACAGAGGAGATGCTCCCCCTCCCCCGCCCCCATGACACGCGAACGTTCTTCGTTCCCGAGGGACAGCCCACGTTCACGGCCCTCGCGGGGGCGACCGGATACTACGGGATCCACCAGGGCATCCACGGTGAGGCCGGATACCGCATCGAGGTACCGGACGACTGGAACGGGGTTCTCGTGATGTATGCCCACGGCTACCGGGGAACGGTGGCTGAGCTGAGAGTGGGGACTCCCGGGGCGTTGCGAACACACCTGATTACGAGCGGATACGCCTGGGCAGCTTCTAGCTACAGCGCGAACTACTACGACGTCCGGGCGGGGGTGGAGGACACGAACGCGCTCGCCCTGGTCTTCGAGGAGCTCACGGGGCGGGCCTCGCCGACGAAGTACTACATCGCTGGCGTGTCCATGGGCGGACACATCACGGGGGCGGCTGTGGAGGCGGAGGTGCTCGCCACTGCGCTCTATCGCGTGGGATACGCCGGGGCGCTTCCATTGTGTGGCGTCATGGCCGACAACGAGCTCCTCAACTACTACTATGCATACACGATCGCGGCGAACGAACTCGCAGGGATGCCCGTCCAATCCTTCCCGATCTCGGACTTCGACGCGCGTCTTCCTGCGATCAAGCAGGCGCTCTGGGTCGACTACGACACGGACCGCGGCGTGATGACGCAGCAGGGCGAGAAGCTGAGATACGTATTGATGCACCTCTCCGGAGGTCCCCGACCGACCTTTGTGGAGGGTTTCCCGCGTTACCAGGATCTGCTCTTCGACCGTGGGTCCGGGGACGGCACCTGGGAAGGCATCCTCGGAGGCGTGAGCGCGAACACGACCGACATCGTTTACCAGCTCGATGAGGACACGGGTTTGTCACCGGAGGAAGTTGCGTTCAACGACGCGATACTCCGAGCCCAGGGAGACTTCCTGACCCATAATCCGCCCCGTCCGGATGGGGTCCGAGCGATCCCGATCATCGAGGGACGCTTCAACGTCCCCGTGATCACCGTTCACACGTTGGAAACCAGCGTCCCCTTCTGGATGCAACAGGTCTATGCCGAGCGCGCGGCAGCGAACGGGAGCGACTCTTGGCTCGTTCAACGCGTGATCCGCTCGACGGGACACTGCGACATCACAGCGGAGGAGAGGATCTCGGCCTTCGATGCGTTGGTGAACTGGGAGGAGAACGGGTTCGTGCCGGCGGGCGACGATGTCCTCGACCCGCAGGTCGTCTCTGATCCGAACTACGGGTGCACGTTCACCCTGGTGACGCGGGACGGGATCCCTGCCTGCTAAGCGGGGAGTCCCCGCCTGATAGGCGCCCGATTAAAAACGTCCGGATCCATTTCGACGGACACTTCGACCAGTCGAGCCGTGGAAAAGACTCTCTCCGAAGGGTCTGCGTTCGGCTCACTGGAGTCGGCGACTGGACCGCGCGAAGAAACCGCTGCCGCGCCCAAGAGCAGCACGAGCGCACCTGGGACGATGCCTCGCACGCCGCCGCCGTCGATCGATGGTACGCGCCGTGTCATGGTATCCTCTTGTCTAATGGCGGCGGCGTGACCGCCAGTGCAGAGCTCCTCCTAGAACGTCGCGAGCGCGTTGAACGGACTCGCCGTCCCATCCGGCACCGCCGTGATTTGCCATGACACCATGAATTCCCACCGCTGGCGGCTTGCGGCCTCCCTGGCCACGTCCTCCAGATACCCATTGTCCACGAGCGGCAGTCCGATGATCACCTGCGTCAGGGTGTGGATCGGCCGGTTGATGCCCCGCACACCGGACGGCTGAACGTCGTTCACGGCGTCGCTGACCAGGAGGGATACGCCCCGCTCCTTGAGCCAAGGAAGCACGGACGCGTGCAGCCCCGCTCCTCCCTGTCCATAACGCCACGGGCCCAGCGCTTCA
>SMVB01151610.1_pt1 | contig 24403 bp, 20 predicted proteins | sample 2456461 | NCBI WGS metagenome assembly SMVB01 (sample SAMN11095934, study PRJNA526329) | marine sediment metagenome | biome: Marine sediment; feature: Surficial sediment; material: Deep marine sediment; isolation source: Hadal surficial sediment | place: Pacific Ocean | collected 2014-05 | depth...
CGTGAAAAGATGATAGAGATGTCTGCGGAGGCCAATCGATCGGTCCCAACGATCGGTATCATTCCACCAACTTCGATTGGCAAAACACACGAGGCAGCCTGGAAGGATCTCACAATCGATGGTTTGTTGCGCTGGGCGAATGAGCGTGGCAAATGGTGGGTCAAACCTGAATCGGGCGAATTCAAAACCGCGGAAGATATCGAGGGTTCATTGATCGCCGGTTCTCCGCAAGAGGTCATTGAGCAAGTCGAGAAATTTGCTGAAGCAGGTGTTGACCACCTGGTATTCGACGCGCGTCTCGGTTTCGACCGCTGGTTCGAGCAAATCGAATTGTTGGGTGACCAGGTGCTTCCCGCGCTGCGCAAGGGAGATAGCTAAGGAACAACAATGAATATTATTGAAACAGTCGCGAAGGTCAAGGAGCAATATCAAAACCTCCTTGAGACTGCTAAAGACGATCACGAGTGGGCGTATGCCTGGCGTGGTGAGATCAACAACGGCGGTTTCCGGGCCAATGATTTCCTGATGGGGGAAATCGTCGACACCGGTAAATGTATAGGTTGCGCTTCATGTGTCGCGATTTGCCCCACCAATGTTTTCGACTATGACAATGAGCTACCGGTCAACGCGCGTCCGGACGCCTGCGTGCAATGCGTATTGTGCGCCGACGTTTGCCCGGTGCTTCGGCCATTGGACAAGGATTTGCCTCAATTCCTGAAGTACCGGGACGATGTGAAAGACGAGGGTTTCGGGCCTTACAGCTACATGCTCTACGCGCGGGCGACAGATCCGGAAATTCTGCAAAAAGGGCAGGATGGCGGAATGGTCACGGCATTGCTCCTGCATCACTTCCAGACCGGGCGTTTGAAAGCGGCCGTGGTCGGCGATGTCCTGCCGGAAAACAACCAGATCGGCATCCACAAACTGGCCGATTCGCGTGCGAATTTGCTGTCTTGTGCGGGCTCACGCTATACCTATTCACCCAACACGCTGGCGTTGGTCGAAGCGATGGAGCAGGGCATTGCGCCACTGGCGGTCATCGGAGTTCCGTGCCAGATCAACGGCGTTCGACTGCAACAGAATTCGAGCATCAAGTCCGAAATGACGAACTGGTATCGTGACAACATCAAGCTCACCATCGGCCTGGCCTGTTCGGAAGCGTTCACCCATGAAAGCCTGCAGAAACTGGGGGAAATGCTCGACATCGACCCGGGCAGAATCGACAACATCAATATCAAGGGCAAGGTCGTCGTGCGCCTTGATGATCAGGATGGCGAGGTACTCAACATTCCATTGCGCAAGTACCGGGAATTCGCGCGGCCGGCATGCCTTTATTGTACCGACTACAGCGCCGAGACTGCCGACATAGGTGCCGGTGGTATCGGTATTGACGGCTGGACTTGTACCTGGGTTCGAACCGAAGCCGGTCACGAAGCGCTTCAGGCAGCGATTGATGATGGTTGGCTGGAAACACGTCCTATTGAGGATGAGCCAAGGGGTTACGACTTGACACGAAAACTATCACTCGCCAAAAAGAAAAACAGGCCACACCCGGCTCGCATGCCGACTCTGGCTGAGCGTGAAGAAATGAATTACCTGGATCCCAAGACCTTTTATACGAAGGGCCCCGGGGCTCCGCCGCCGAAGGATCCAGAACAGGCCACAGCCGCATGAGCAGCCCGGTATCGGACCTGTCCGATAATAAAGAGGGCGCCGCGAATACCGACATTCCGGAAACCATTTCTGATATCAATGTTATGGTTGCAGGGCGTGGAGGCGACGGCTCGCTGACGATTGTGACGTTGCTGAGCCGGCTACTGAGCCGACGGGGCTTCCATATGTGTACGGCCCGAAACGTTGCTTCCCGGATCAAGGGGGGGCACGCCGCTGCCATGCTTCGCGGATCACTCGTGCATCGTTGGAGTATGGGTGACCATCTTGACGTCGTGGTCGGGTTTGATGCACAAACGCTAATCGAGGCCGGGCCGCGCCTGCGACCCGGCAGCGTTGTAATCTACGATTCGTCGCAGGGCGAGCCGCACCCGGACTCTCTTCCGAAAGGCGTGCGATTATTCACGGTTCCGTTCGGCAGGATGGCAGTTCGCGATCTTCGCAGAGAGTTGTTTAAAAACAGTTTCAGTTTTGGCGTAGTCACCCGCGTTCTTAATGTTGAGGACAGCGAGGCGATCAGCGTTCTCTCAGGCTATGTGAAGCGCTTTTCCAAGAATATGGCGGCAGCCAATGTTGCGGCATTGAAGGAAGGATTTGAATTTGCCAATGAACTTGGCCTGACGGAAGGCGCAGGATTGCTACCGCTCGAAAAATCGAAGCACCGAAAGCGCCTGCTGATGTCCGGAAACGAGGCAGCCGCGTTCGGTTTCCTGGCAGCGGGCGGCCGCTTCTTCGCCGGTTATCCGATTACGCCGGCGACCGACATCATGGACTGGTTGCGTCCACGGCTGCCAGAATTTGGCGGCGTCCTGGTGCAGGCAGAGGACGAGCTTGCCGCGATAAACATGGCGACCGGTGCCGCCCTGGCTGGCGTCCGGGCTATGACAGCCAGTTCGGGGCCGGGCGTGGCGCTGATGCTCGAAGGTATCGGCAACCTCGGCGCAACAGAAATTCCGCTGGTTATCGTTGATACGCAACGTTCAGGACCTTCTACGGGAATGCCCACAAAACCCGAGCAGAGTGACATTGACATGCTGGTTTATGGTGGTAGCGGAGAATTTCCGCGTATCGTGTTGGCGCCTTGTGACCAGCGAGACGCATTTGAGATTGCTTTTCGGGCGACCAACCTGTCGCAGCGCCTGCAATGCCCGGTAATTATTGCTTTGGACCAGGGAATCGGTCAGAACTCGGTCACGATGGAGCCGTTCGACATGGAGCATCTTAGTATTGACTACGGCAAACGCGTGAGCGCAGAAGATGTGGCTAAAATGAAGTCGTACAAGCGCTACGAAATCACGGAAGACGGCGTTTCCCCTTGGGCCATTCCCGGCACGCCGGGCGGGATGAGCCTTGTAACCGGCAATGAGCACGACGAGTGGGGATTGGTGTCGACTCAGGCGCCGAATCGCCGTCATATGATGAACAAGCGATCACGCAAAATTGACCTGGCACATGACCTGTTACCAAAAGCCAATCGCGGCGGTGTCGTAGGGGCGAGTATCGGAATCCTCTCGATTGGCATGGTTTGTGGTGCCGTCAGGGAAGCCGTGGAACGGCTTGAGCAACAGGGAACGGATATTGAAATCCTGGAGCCGAGGACTATCTGGCCTGTGCTGGAAGAAACCAAAGATTTCGTCAATTCGCATGACCGGACCTACGTCGTGGAACTGAACCATGAAGGACAACTGGCCAGACTGATTACCAGTCAGGGCGTGCCCGCAGAGAAAATCGTTAGCATTCATAAAGTGGTTGGTAAACCCTACAGGCCTCATCAACTAGTGGAAGAAATTCAGGAACGGGAAAGTTCATATGACTGATACGTATACGCCTGGTGAGATCATCTGGTGTTCGGGCTGTGGTCATTTTGGTGTCGAATCTGCGCTGAAGCAGTCGCTGAAGAATCACTCATTGGAACCACACGAGACCATGGTTCTGGCGGGTATTGGTTGTTCCGGCACCATTCAAAACTACATTGGTAGTTATGGCTACCATTCGCTACATGGCCGTGTACTACCGACCGCCACGGGAGTGGCCGCCGCCAATCCTGCCTTAACCGTCATCGCGGCCGGCGGCGATGGGGATGGCTACGCGATTGGTTGCGGTCACCTGATGCACACTTTCAGGCGTAATCCCAGTATTTTTTACATCGTGATGAACAACGGTACCTATGGGTTGACCAAAGGACAGCCATCCCCGACGGCCGTCAGCAGGGCTGATCACGAACACGAACTGGATGCTTTGCTGATGGGGCTCACAATTTCGGGCTCGAGCTGGTTGGCGCGTGGATACGTAGGGCATATGGAACAATTGGTAGAATTGATGGATGCTGGCTTGAAGCACGTACGTGAAAAGCGTGGATTTGCTTTTCTCGAAGTGATTTCTCCCTGCACGACCTTCAACGACAACTACCCATCCTGGCGGGAAATACTCGTTAATCTCGATGCGGACGAATCCTATGATAAAGGCAACAGAGCAACGGCCATTGGTCATTATGCAGAGCTGATCGCGTCAGGAAAGACGCCTTCTGGTCTGATTTATGAGGGTAATGCCAGTACTTTCGAAGATGCGACAGGCGTGACTGCCGACAATCCGGCGGCGTTGCAGGACTTGACGGTTTCGAAGCACATTGGCAAGTTTCAGGAGTACATGGATGCGTACACCATGTAGGATGCGTCGTGTGTCGGCATCAGGTCCTGCACAAGGCAGTATCGTTTCAAATGTACAATCAATGGAGCGTGTGAAAATGACCGCGATGGGATTATCATTGCCAGGCGGCTAGAGTTCTTCGCACCGGAGAATTTTCCATTAGTTGAACCCGGGGACGATATTGTTGAATTGCTTCTGAGTGCATTGCATGAAGAAGAATTCGTCCCTCAAAACGGCGACATCCTGGTGTTCGCACAAAAAATTATATCCAAGTCCGAGAACCGATTTGTCGACCTGTTGAGCATTGTGCCATCGTCCGAGGCAGAAGACCTTGCGACAAAATGTGACAAGGATGCCCGGCTGGTGCAGCTCATCCTTAACGAATCAACGGAAGTGTTGCGTTGCGTACCCGGTGTCATGATTGTTCGCCACAAACTTGGATATGTGATGGCCAATGCGGGCATCGATCGTTCCAACGTCGCGTCGTGTGAGGGCGTCGAGCGGGTTCTACTGTTGCCAGCGTCTCCCGACAATAGCGCGCAGCATTTGAGGCGCGAACTGCAGCGCAAGACCGGCTGTGAATTAGCAGTGATCATCAGTGACAGCTTCGGTCGGCCGTGGCGGCTGGGCACCAGTGGTGTGTGCATCGGTTGTGATGGCATCGCATCCTTGTTAGATCAGCGTGGCGATAGTGATATGTTCGGTCAGGAGCTGATGGTGACCCAGGTGGCCATCGGTGACGAGCTTGCCACTGCCGCATCCCTGTTGATGGGTCAGGCTGACGAGGCCCGCCCGGTAGTGATAATTCGAGGACTGGAGTTCCAGCGCGAACCTGCGTCGGCCCGTCACCTGCTGCGGCCGCCTGCTGAGGATCTGTTCTCTTGAGTTGGCCTGAGAATAAAAAGGTACTTGCGCTGTGCGGCGGTGTTGGTGGAGCGAAACTTGCGCTTGGCCTGACGAAGGTGCTCGCTCCCGAGCAACTGACTATCGTGGTCAATACCGGTGATGACTTTGAGCACCTTGGCTTAACGGTGTGTCCGGATCTGGATACGGTAACCTATACCCTGGCCGGTCTAAACAATGTCGAAACCGGTTGGGGGCGACGAGACGAATCCTGGCAATGCATGGAAGTACTTGAGCAGTTGGGCGCGGAGACGTGGTTTCGACTGGGTGACCGTGATCTCGGTATTCATCTGGCGCGCCGGGCATTGCTGCAACAAAACCGATCACTGTCTGAGGCGACTGCTTTGATTACGAACCGCCTGGGGATTGCTCACAGTATCGTCCCAATGAGCGACTCGCCAGTACGTACAATTATCGATACGGACGAGGGAGAGATTTCGTTTCAGCATTATTTTGTCCGTGAGCAATGTCAACCCGCCGTGCGGGGGATCCGCTTCAGTGGCGCTAGTGACGCAGTATTATCACCCTCTTTTGGAAAGGCCCTGGACGACCCCGAACTGGCGGTTGTCCTGATTTGTCCGTCCAATCCGTTTGTGAGTGTCGCTCCCATCCTGGCATTGCCGGGGATTCAGGACAGGTTGCAGCGGCACAAGGCTCCCGTGATCGCGGTGTCACCAATTGTTGCCAACAAGGCGATAAAAGGCCCAACGGCAAAAATGATGAAAGAACTGGGGCTGGAATTGTCCGCTCTCGGTGTTTATCGACATTATGGCGAATTGCTCGACGGATTCGTGCTGGATGAGCAGGATCGCCGCTTGATAAATAATGTCCAGGAGCCCCGGCGACTGCATTGCTGCAATACTATAATGGACAGTATGGATGACAGAATTATGCTTGCCCGCGAATGCTTGCAATTTGCCGCTGTCCTTGTGTAGCCCTGATTCAGAAAAAGAGACATTGATATGTGGATTATTCTGCCCCTGAAAGCACTTAGCCCGGTCAAGTCCCGGCTGGCTCCGGTACTGTCACCCGATCAGCGTGAAGGTCTTATGAAGGCCATGATCGAAGACGTGCTTGCCGCCGTGCAAAATTGTCCGCAGGTCGAGGGCACATTAGTGGTGAGCAGGGACCCTGCTGTTCCCGCCCTCGCCGCGGACTTCGGCGTCGAAGTACTCAATCTGGAAAAAGATGAAGACCTCAATAGTGCGGTTAAAGCGGCCTCGGATTACCTGTTTGAAAAAGGCGTAAAGCGCGCCCTGATTCTGCATGGTGATATTCCGACGGCGCGTTCTTCTGATCTGAGTCGGATGATTGAAGAGGGCGCACAAAGCGACTTGACACTGTTGGCTTGCCGCCATGGGCAGGGCACCAATGCGCTGCTCACGACGCTGCCGGCGCAGATTCCATTTCTGTACGGACATGACAGTTTCCAGCAACATCTGCAGGCGGCACGGAAATTGGAGCTCAGTATCACGACTATCGAGATTCCGAATTTAGCGCTGGATGTCAATTCGGCTGAAGACTTGCTAGCGCTCTGCCGGCGCTATCATAAAGATGATATCTGGCGGGATAGTCGTACATTCAGATTCCTGGATGCTCTCGGCCTGTTGCACGATACGACGAGGATTCTGGATGACGCGTTGAGCGGCCGGTCGCCAATTGCGAAACACGCTCGCGCACTGGCCCTGGCCAGCGATACGCAGGCGCTGGTATCCACGGCCGCTGCGCTGCGGGATCGCGGGCATGGCAATCTGATCAGTTATTCAAAAAAAGTGTTCATACCTCTGACGCGGTTGTGCCGCGATGTCTGCCACTACTGCACCTTTGCCAAGGTTCCAAAACAAGCTGGCAAGCCGTACTTAAGCGTTGAAGAAGTGCTGGACGTTGCACGCAAAGGCGCCGAACTGGGTTGCCGCGAAGCGTTACTAACGTTGGGCGAAAAACCTGAGCTTCGTTATCGGGTCGCACGGGAAGCATTGGCAGAGATGGGATTCGCAACAACCCTGGAGTACGTGGCACATGTAGCGCAGGCAATCTTCAAGGAAACAGGCTTGCTGCCCCACGTCAACGCAGGCTGCATGAATGCCGATGAAATCGCCATGCTGCGTAAGTACTCGCCCTCAATGGGGATCATGCTTGAGTCTTCGTCGGACAGGCTGTGCGAAAAAGGCATGCCTCACCACGGTTCGCCGGATAAATTGCCGGCAAGGCGGCTCGAAACCATTGCGCTTGCGGGTCAGGCAAATGTGCCGTTTACATCGGGCATATTGATTGGAATCGGCGAAACGCGGCTGGAACGGATCGAGTCACTTTTGGCGTTACGCGACTTGCATGACGAGTACGGTCATCTGCAGGAAGTGATCATTCAGAATTTCCGCGCCAAACCGGACACGCTGATGGCTGACGCAGATGAGCCTGATCAGGACGATCTCTGCTGGACCATCGCAGTGGCCAGGATCATTTTCGGTGCGCAAATGAATATTCAGGCGCCACCAAACCTGGTGCCGGAGTCTCTTGAGGCCGTCATCGAATCTGGTATCAATGACCTTGGCGGAATTTCTCCGTTGACGCCAGATTTTGTCAATCCTGAAGCACCGTGGCCGCACCTGGGTCAACTTGAGACGGACCTTTCAGGTAACGGCAGGCATTTGCTGCAACGCTTGACGGTCTATCCTGATTACGTGCGGGATGCGCAGAAATGGGTTGCTCCCGAAGTGTTGCCACAGGTATTGCGGCTCGCCGACGGTGCGGGATATGCGCGCGAAGATGAATGGTTGCCGGGAATCAGCACCAACGCGCCTGCAGAACTTTTGGATCGTATTTATCATCCAGGACGTCGTACGCGCAGGCTGTCAATGATTAGCGCACTTTTGCAGCGTTGCCAGGCTGCTGGCGCCGAGTCACTGACTACAGAAGAGATTGGTCGTTTGTTCGCGGCCCGCGGTGACGATTTCGCTGCGGTCTGCCAGGCAGCCGACCGTTTGCGGGCAGAGGTGAATGGCAACCTGGTCAGTTTTGTCAGCAACCGCAATATTAATTACACCAACATCTGTTACTACAAATGCAAGTTTTGCGCCTTCTCCAAGGGCAAGGTGGCGGAAGACTTGCGTGACAAACCGTACAACCTGGGTATGGAAGAAATTCAACGGCGTACGATCGAGGCACGCACGCTAGGCGCGACAGAAGTGTGTCTACAGGGCGGCATACATCCGGACTACACCGGCCAACATTACATCGACGTATGCCACGCGATTAAGGAAGTTGTGCCGGATATGCATATCCACGCTTTCTCGCCACTGGAGGTATGGCAAGGCGCCGCAACACTCGGCATGTCGCTGTCCGAATTTCTTCAGCGCCTGCGCGAATCTGGTCTGGGCTCACTGCCCGGGACCGCTGCAGAAATCCTGCACGACGACGTTCGTAAAGTGTTATGTGCGGACAAGATTAATACGGCGCAGTGGCTCGAGGTTATGGAGACAGCACACGACATAGGGCTCAATACGACGGCCACAATCATGTTTGGCCATATCGATAAGTACGAGCATTGGGCGCATCATCTGCTGCTTGTCCGTGACCTACAGTCACGAAGCGGCGGGTTTACGGAGTTCGTACCGTTGCCTTTTGTGGCGCAGATGGCGCCGATGTACCGTCGTGGGCAGTCACGGCGCGGCCCGACCTTTCGCGAAGCTGTATTAATGCATGCCGTGGCGCGCCTGGTATTGCACCCGCATATTACAAATATCCAGGCTTCCTGGGTCAAGATGGGCCTGCAAGGGTTGCAAGCCTGTCTGCATGCAGGTGTCAACGATCTTGGTGGCACGCTCATCAATGAAACCATTACGCGTTCTGCAGGCGCGAGCCATGGTCAGTGCGTCGATGCGAATGAGTTGCAGCAGCTAGCTGTCGATGCCGGGCGCATACCCTGGCAGCGAACGACACTCTATGAGGAACTTCCAACGGACCTTGTTTCAATTAAATAGCGCTGAGTGAATCCTGGCGGCGCGATTATTCGACAATCGAAGGATGCAGGCTAAATGAAATTCGGTGTAATGTTGCCGCATACAAACAAGATTGCCTCAACGGATGCCATCATTCGGACCGCTGAAACCGCTGAGGAATTTGGCTTCCACGCATTGTCCGTTCATGACCACATTGTATTCAACGGATATTGGATCGTTTCCGGTGCCCGGGGTATTGAAGCGCCGGGTGACGACCGGAATCTTTTTGAAGCCATGCAGACCATGACTTTTGCGGCGGCGCGAACCAGCAAGATCCGTCTGGTGGCGTCAGTAATAGTCTTGCCCCTTCGCGAGCCGGTACTGTTTGCCAAGCAAGCTGCGACCCTGGATGTTCTGTCTAACGGTCGCCTCACGCTTGGCTTTGGTGTTGGCCCTCCCCTGACCCCTGGCGACAATGAAACCACAAAGCTTGGCAGTCATCGAAGTAATGCGGGAAAGGAATACGATGCCGTTGGTGTCTATGGCAATCGCGGTCCGAGGACCGACGAGTACATCGAGGCCATACTGGAAATCTGGGAAAACTCATCGGCGACGTATCAGGGCAAATACACTTCGTTCACTGATATAGAAGTGTTTCCCAAGCCGATGCAAAAGCCGCACCCACCAATATATATCGGTGGCCGTTCAGAGTTTGCCATTCAACGCACAGTCAAATATGGCGACGGCTGGAATCCCAGCCAACCCAGCGTGCCACAAATGAGAGAAGGAATAGCGCGTATTCAGGCTCTGTGCAGGCAGGCGGGCAGGGCACCTGTTACGAATTTCGGCGTGAATATTCCATCCGTAATAGCAGCTACTGACGAGGAAGCCGATGCGATCGCGCGACCGACGATTGCCTCGATGTTTCCCGGTGAAACCGAATACCAGGAACGCACTATCATTGGTTCTCCGGACACATTCATCAGGCGCGTTAGAGAGTTCAAGAACGCCGGCGTCAACTATGTTGAATTGAAACCATTGTATCCGGATATGGACCATTTCATGGAGCAGCTGCGGCTTATTCGCGACGAAGTAATGCCTGCCGTGGCGGACTAACGCGCTGCATATGTATCAGAAACAGTGTTCGGCAAATCTGTCTAAACGGAGCCCAATATGACCAATAATTCTTTACTGATGATTTCTATTGGCTTGAGTCTCGGCTTGGCTATCAGTGCTTGCACAGGAGGCCAGGAATTTGAACTCACCCGCATCGACCCGCCTACCCTGAACAAGCACCCGAAATATGCACAATTAACTACTGTTACAGGCGCTATGAAATTCGTATTTGTGGCCGGCCAGATTGACCGCCCTTTGGGTTATGAACCTCGTAGCAATGAATGTGCGCATTCAGACTGGCGCAGCCAGTACATTGGCACGATGGACAACGTCACCCAGGCACTCGAAGCCGGAGGCGCGACCTGGGATGATGTCGTGTTCATTCGGAAATTCACGACGGACATGGAGCAGTTTCTTGCCTTGTCAGACGTACCCCAATACTGGGATCCGGGCAAAGCCCCTTCAAGCACGCTGGTCGAGGTCGTGCAGCTTTCCGAACCCTGTCAACTCATGGAAATTGACGTCATTGCGGTGGTCGCTTCGTATTAGAGACTTCGACCACGTGGATTGGTATTACTAGCCGGTTTCGCTGTCCTGCGGTTCCGTCGGAAGTTCAGGATACGGCTTCAGCATTGCTACAAGAACGCAACCGAACAGCAGGATGCCGGCCATCGCGTACAGGATCTCGTCGTAGCGACCTACTAGATCATAGGCCACGCCCATAAGCAAAGGTCCAGTGGCAGCGCCGACTTTATACGCCGAGTAGCTGTAACCGTAGATTTGTCCAAAGGCGCGGGGTCCGAAATAGCGGCTCGTAAAGTATCCCATAACGTCGAATTCGGCGCCGATGGCCATGCCGACGAGTGCCGCGCAGGCTGCGGCTGCGCCACCGGTCGCGCCATCGGCCAGCCAGGCCAGGCCGATCACTGGTCCCAGCATGAACATGATCACCACCCGCGGTGCAAAGAACTTGTCCATCAGGTATCCAGCTAGCAGCCGCCCGAAAACCAGTGCGATACCCAGATAGGCGAACGTTCCGGCCGCTTCGGCGCGCGTCATGCCACGATCGATCATCAATGGGATCATGTGTATCAGGATCGTCGACGTCGTTAAGCCAACAATGGCAAATGAGGCCGCGATCAACCAGAAGCTGCGATGCGTTAGCGCGGATTTCGCGGTGAAACCCACCAACATTTTGCCCATAGTAGAGTCACTGCTATTTGCCTTTGCGATTTCACCGTCAGGCAACCAGCCCATCTGTTTCGGCGTATCGCGCATCACCATTGCGACTACAGGCAAAGCAACAACAATAATCATTACGCCCAGCCCGGCGTATGCTTCGCGCCAGCTGTATTGCTCCATGATCGCGGTGGCAACCAAGGGAACTACTGCCGTTCCGATGCCGACCCCTGCAAGTCCTATTCCAAGTGCCAGTCCGCGCTTCTTGTCAAACCACGATACGATCAGGCGAGAAAAAGTCAGGGGTGCCGTACCGGATCCCAGTATCGGAATAAGGACGCACATCGCGTAGAAATGCCAGAGCGATGCGGTCAGAAAGTACAGCGATCCTATCGCCAGACCGAATAGAAACGTTGACGGGACCAACACCCGCTTGGCACCGATCTTGTCGACCAGAATACCCGCTAGCGGAAACACAAATATCGCGGTGTAACCGATTATCGTCAGGCCCAGTGATATTTGCCCTCTGGACCAGCCGAATTCCTCTTCGAGCGGTGATATGAATGTACCGAAAGACATGACCGCGACGACGCTGTAGCCCAGGGCTACGCCGACGATGGTGGCTGCCACAATGTACCAGCCGTAAAATATTCCCTTCTTAATAGTTGCTGCGGATGATGATTTCGCTTCGTCGAATGTGTTGTTCATTTGTTATCCAAATTATCAGTCGGCCCAAGCAGGACCGGCATTTTCAAAAAATTTCGGGATTCGGCGAAACTAACCGCATCGTTCAAATTGAATCCGGTTTACCGGAGCCTGGATCATTTGCTCGGTTCGCTTTCGGCCTCCATATACATGAGAAGGTCATCGCGAGCTTCTTCAAGGTGCCGCTTGAGAATTTTGGCAGCGCGCTTTGCATCGCGCCCAATAATCGCTTCCTTGAACTTGATGTGGTTGTCGTGCGCATGGTCGTGGTCCTTCACGCGGTGATAGCGACTCACATTATCCCGCAGCAATAGAATCTGGTCACACATCAATGGGCGATTCGCACACGCGTAAAATCGTGAGTAGAAATCTCTACGAGTTGAGAATCCCCTGTTGGCCGGATCCGCTTCTGCCTCGTCCATCTTGTCAAACAGTTCCAGAATCTCGGCCAGGTCTTCGTCGCTCATGTTTTGCACCGCATAAAGGGTACAGCGCTCTTCGAGCATGATGCGGATTTCGTACATCTCCTTGATCGTGTCAACAGAAAGTGACGATACCCATGTGCCGCGGCGGCCGTTCATTGTTACCAATGCTTCGGATTCCAATCTTCGTAACGCGTCCCGGAGCGGGATTCGGCTGACGCCGAGTTGTTCTGCCAGGTCAGCCTGAGACAGTCTCTGGCCCGGCTTGAGGTACCCTTGATGAATAGCCTTTCTCAAGGCGTCGGTTACCGCCTCTTCCGCGCTGCGCTGAGGCTGTATTTCAAGACCGCCACCACCTAGTAGACTGCTTTTGGCTGGCCGTGCCTTTTCCGTTTTATTACCCTGTATGTCTTTCACCTTCATCTGGTTCTCCAACTCTGCACGCTCCAAATGCCGGTAAGATGCTCATTAGCCATTGGCTGACCTGGACCATCAATTTTAGTGTGGCGATCGGAGCGTGCACATTACGAAAATAGTATCATATAATGATATACTGTATACATACTCATTGAATTTAACTGAAACCGAAGAATTCCTGCATCAGTGGACAATCTGTATTGACGCTTCGGGCCGGAGTTTGTCAGCAAATCGGTAATGCAGCGAAATGGTCGAATGATTAGTCAGACCGGAGAATTGGGTGTCCCCAAGTGAAATTATGAACGTCATTCAAGATCCGGGAGATGGTCGAGACACCCAGAACGTGAGTGAAACGTATCTTGTATACAATATATCTCAGTGATACACTCGCGGCTAGCTTGAACATCGAATGAATGAAGGCACGTAGCAGCGCCGTTTTTTGCTTCCCCGGGGTGCAGGCGGTAATGGTAATACTTTTAGCGGACTGATCGATTCAGAGCCAGCCCCCGCATTGCATGGAGACAAACTTGTACAATATTTGCATAGATGTTGGCGGGACTTTCACGGATTGTCTCGTAATGGATTCGGGTGGAACCCTCCGTCAATTCAAATCACCCACGACCTATCCGGATCCCTCCGTTGGCTTTATGGCTTCGTTGGACAAGGCAGCTCAAGGCTTTGAAATACCGCTGATAGATCTGCTCGGCGATGTGGACCTGTTGATCCATGGCACCACGCTGGCCACCAATATTTTGATCAACAAGAATGGTGCCAAGACGGGGATGATCACGACGAAGGGATTCCGCGATGTGCTTGAAATTCGGCGTGGCTACAAGAACATTCGCACCTCGATGTACAACGTTTTCGTGCCGCCGTACGATCCTCTTATTCCCCGCTACCTAAGAAAAGAAGTCGAGGAGCGCATCTTGTTCGATGGCTCGGTACACACCGAATTGAACGAAGACGATGTGCGCCGGACAGCGACCGAACTGATGGAAGACGGTGTCGAATCGCTGGCCGTCTGTTTTCTTCACTCGTATGCCAATGACGATCATGAGTTACGGGCAGAAGAAATCGCGCGAGAAGTGATGGGTGACGACGTCTACATCACAACATCTGCGAACATTCTGTCGGTGTGGCGCGAGTGGGAGCGGTTTTCAACGACAGCGGTATCCGCCTATACCGGACCCCAGGTAAAAAGTTACATGGAAAATCTGGTCAGCCGACTGGATGAGAATAAGTTTGGTGGCACGCTGTTGATGATGCTGTCGGATGGACTGGTCGAAACGGTTGAGTATTGCAAGCCCCGGGTTGTGAACCTGATTGGTTCCGGTCCTGCTGCTGCGCCGGCTGCTGCAATCTACATGGGTGATGCGGCCGGCCACAAGAATCTCCTGTCATTCGACATGGGCGGAACTTCCATCGACATCGGGCTCATTCAAGATGGGCGCATCCCGACGACCACCGAGGCCTGGGTACAGGATGAGCGCGTTGCGATCAAAATGGTGGATATAAAATCTGCCGGTGCCGGAGGCGGTTCCATTGCCTGGATCGATTCGCTTGGCTTGCTGAGAGTGGGTCCGCAATCGGCCGGAAGCACGCCTGGACCGGCTTGCTACGGCAATGGCGGTGAGGATCCAACAGTCACCGATTTGGATATCGTCTTGGGCTACATGGACCCCGACTTCTTCCTCGGAGGTGAGATTCCGCTGAATGCGGACCTTGCGCGCGAGGCTATACGAAAGAAGATCGGCGAACCGCTGGGAATGGACGTGGACCAGGCCGCACAGGCCGCGATGGCCACAGTGGTATCCTACATGGCGGACCAGATCACGGAAATTTCGACCACGGTTGGGTTTGACGTACGCGATATGGCAATTGTCGCCGGTGGTGGAGCCGGTCCCATGCACGCGCCTTTTATTGCGGAACGGCTCGGCGTGCCAAACGTTATTGTGCCAACGATCGCGGCCACATATTCGGCGTTCGGTATGTTTGCAATGGACATCGGCCGCAACTACGCCCGCTCCTACATCGTGCGTGCCGACGACCTCGATCTGAAGCTCGTCAACCAGCACTACATCGACATGCAGAACCAGGCGGCTGACGGTTTCTCGGCACTGGGTGTCAAGCTTGAGGACGGTGTATTCCAACGCACGTGCGAGATCCGATATATCGGCCAATACCACGAAGTCGAGGTGGATATGCCGGACGGCGACCTGACTGCGTCGGGCATAGAGACCGCCATCCAGGCTTTCCACGACCGTCACAAGGAGATGTACACTTTCAATATGGAATGGAAAGGTGTCGAATTCCTGACCTTCCGCGTGCGCGCTACGATACCGAAGAAACGCATCGAGATGAAGAGTAACAAGACCGCAGGTCCTGATGGTTCCGCGGCGCTCAAGAGTCATCGCAAGGCTTGGTTTGACGGGGAGCAAGTCGATACACCGGTTTACGATGGAGCGTTACTCGAGGCCGGCAACATACTCGAAGGGCCGGCAATAATTGAGGAAGTGACAACGACTGTTGTTGTACCTTCATCCTATCGTTGTACTGTCGACAACATTCGCGGTTATCAGCTTGAGCTGAAATCAAAAGGCCAGGGCTGAAGCAGGAGCAATCAAATGTCCAGAAACGTAGATCCGATTACCTTATCCACAACCTGGCACGCGTTCCAAAGCATAGCGCGTGAGATGCGTCACGTCATTGACCGCACGGCGCAAAGCTACCTGTTGGCGCAGCTTCATGACATGGCAGCCGGCATCTGGGACGCCCAGGGTCGCACCATTGCAGTACCCGAGGGACCGACCTCGATGTTCCTGTCGCAACACTTCTGTGTCGAGTACATCCTCGAACATTTCGGTGACGACCTGCACCCGGGCGACGTGTTCTGTACAAACGACCCGTATCACAGCCAGTGTAATCACTTGCCCGACTGGGGTTTTATTCGCCCTATTTTCTACGATGGTGAGCTGACTTTCATGGCCTTGACCCGTGGTCACATGATGGATACGGGTGGTTCCTTCCCAGGTGGATACTTTCCAAATGGCTACGACATCCATGCCGAGGGCTTGATCATTCCGCCGATCAAGGTGTTTTCAAAAGGCCGCGAGCGCACCGATGTGCTTGAGCTGCTCTGGAACAACGTGCGTTTCCCTGAGGGCGTACGCATCGATAACTATTCGTTGATGGCGGCATTACAGGTGTGTGAGAACCGCATTACCGCAATGTTGGACAAGTATGGCAAAGAGACCGTCCTGGATTGCATCGAGGAGATGCTGGATCGGATGGAAACCAGTGTTCGCGCGCAGATTTCCGATATGCCGGACGGCACTTACTACGGTGAATCGGCAACCGACGATGATGGTACGACGCTGGATGAGCAGGTCTGGGTTCGCCTTGACGCCACGGTCAAAGGCGATGAATTAACCCTGGATTTTTCCAAGTCGGACGATCAGCGCAAGGGCTTTGTGAATTGTGTTGAAGCCTCCACCTACAGTCGTGCGGTGGCCGGCTCTTTCCTTTATTTCGATCCGGATCTGGCACCGTTCCACAATGCGGGCAGCATGCGACCGATAACAGTGATCTCACGTCCGGGCAGCGTGTGCAACGCGCAGTACCCGGCAACCGTCGGCGGATCGCCGGTCAACGTGGGTACGCAGATTCTGGAAGCGACCGTGATGGCCCTTTCGAAGGCCCGGCCCGATAAAGCGATCGCCGCATGGGGTCGACGACGCGGGCATTACATATCGGCCGTTGATCCGCGCACCAACGAGCGATATGTGCAGACAACAACCGACGCCGACGGCGGTGCCGGCGCCGTGTCCGGATTCGATGGGTATGAAGGCGCGATGGGTATGTCCGGTCTCGGTGCGATTCAGCGCGGCAGCGTCGAGGAAATCGAAATCAAATTCCCGTGGCATACAGTGAACTATCACTTTGTCCCGGATATGTCAGGCGCGGGCAAGTGGCGCGGCGGTTCCGGCATGCTGTGGGAAGTGGAGAACAGGGGCACCGACGCTTCTGTCGCAACCGGCAGTTCGGACGGCGATCTGACCCAACCGCCTGGTGTGCAGGGCGGCGAAAATGGCCCTCTGTCACGTATGTACATTCGTAGTGGCGACAAGGTCACACCAGTTCGCACTCATCGCATGATCGAAGTCAAGACGGGCGAAATTCTTGGCAAGGTCAGCGGTGGTGGCGGTGGTGTGGGCAATCCATTCGAGCGCGATCCCGATGCGGTGCTAAAGGACGTCATCAACGAATTCGTTACGCTCGGTGCGGCTCGAGAAACGTATGGCGTTGCTATCGATGCGGACAGCATGACAATTGATCTGGAAGCAACTCTCGCGTTGCGAGAACAATAAAGAAATCCGTATGAATACTTCTGACGTGAGCCAGGCCGACCTGCGGTCTTTCCTGGAGTCCATGTGGTTGATTCGCGCTTTCGAAGAGAAGGCGTCTGAAATTTATGCGCGCGGTAAGATCAATGGCCTTTTGCATCTGGGCATGGGACTCGAAGGTGTGGCCACTGGCGCCGCTAGCGCGATGCGCCGTGACGACTACGTGTTCGGTGGGCACCGCGCGCACGCGCATGCAATCGCTCGAGGTGCCGATATCAATGCCTTGATGGCCGAGCTTGCCGGTCGCAGTACGGGTTGTTGCAAAGGCAAGGGCGGCACCATGCATCTGTCCGTACCGGAGGTGGGTTTCGTAACGGCAACGGGCGTTGTGGCGGGCAACATTCCGCTGGCACTGGGCGCCGCGTTGTCATGTCGGGAAGCCGGAAAAGGGCAGGTCGCAGCCGCTGTTTTTGGTGACGGTGCGGGGCAGGCCGGCGTGTTCCACGAGTCATTGAATATAGCATCCCTTTGGAAACTGCCGATGCTGTTCATTTGCGAAAACAACGGTTTCGCTGAATTTACGCCGCTTTCTGAACATACGCTTGTTGAACGATTGTCTGAGTATGCCGTGACTTACGGCGTTCCCAGAGTCACCGTTGACGGCAACGATGTTCTGGCCGTTCGTGCTGCCATCGACGAGGCGGTACAGCGGGGGCGCGCCGGGGATGGTCCTTCGTTCGTTGAATGCCTGACGCACCGACTGAGAGGTCATTACGAGGGCCGCGCCAGCGAATACGATCGCTCGGAGCTGGACAGCAAAGACGTGGTAAAGATTTTTGAGCAGCAGCTGGTCAAAGCCGGTGACCTCAGCGAGGAACAGGCTGCCGGGATTGCGGCGACCGCCCGGGAAAAGGTAGCGGCAGCGGCGGATGCGGCTATGGACGCACCCTGGCCGGATGCCAGTGAAGTCACCAGCCATGTGCTGACAGGATAGGACGATGGCAGAACATCGTTACATTGACGGCATACAACAGGCTCTCCGAGAGGAGATGGCCAGAGATGCTACTGTCCGCGTGCTGGGTGAGGATGTCACGCTCGGTGGCCCATTTGGTGCGACCAAAGACCTGGTCAAGGAGTTTGGTAAATCACGAATCATCAATACGCCGATCAGTGAGGCAGCCATTGTGGGCATGGCTGTGGGTGCGGCAATAACCGGACTGCGGCCGGTGCTTGAGATCATGTTCATTGACTTCATCACACTGGGTATGGACCAGTTGGTGAATCATGCAGCCAAACTCCATTACATGTCGGGCGGGCAGCTCGAAGTGCCGTTGACCATACGCGCTACGTGTGGTGTTGGTGGCGGCTATGGTGCACATCACTCACAGAGTCTGGAGGCTTGGTTTACGCATGTGCCAGGCCTGAAAGTGGTCGCACCCGCTACGCCGTCAGATGCGAAGGGCCTGCTCAAGTCATCGATCCGTGACAACAATCCGGTATTGTTCCTTGAGCATCGCGGTTTGTACTGGAGCAAAGGCGAAGAACTGGCTGAAGGCGAAGTGGTTCCTTTGGGTCAGGCAGTAATTCGGCGAGCAGGTCAGCACGCAACAATCCTGGCAATATCGAAGATGGTCGGCGTCGCCGTCAAGGCGGCGGAGAAACTGGCCGACGAGGGCATTGAGGTCGAAGTTATCGATCCGCGTTCGCTGGCACCATTAGATCTGGAAACCATCGTGTCATCGGTCCGGAAGACCGGCCACCTGGTTATCGTGCACGAAGCCGTTGAAATCGGCGGCATCGGCGCGGAGATCGCGAGCCAGGTGCAGGAAGCGGCTTTCGATGCGCTGGCCGCGCCGGTTCTGCGTGTCGGCGCGCCATTCGCGCCTGTTCCGACAAGTATTGTCCTGGAGCGGGCTTTCGTTCCAGGCGAAGACCAGATAATTGACGCCGTACGCCGGTCTATTGCTTACAACCGCGTGGCCTGATGGCCGAATTGACACGAATTTTATGCAGGTGAGTTGAGTGCTGCCCGACCTTTCCAGCGAAAAAATACTAGAACAGCTTAGACTTGCTGTACTGATCAGGCGCTTCGAAGAAGAACTGATCAAGCTCGCCGGTGAACGCGATATCGGGCATTTTCATGTCTATATTGGCCAGGAAATGACGGGTGTGCCTGCAATGTGTCTGCTGCAAAAAGGAGACTTGTCGTTCACCACCCACCGCAATCACGGTCACTTGCTGGCTCGGGGTGTTCCGGCACAGCAGATGTACGCCGAAATCCTGGGAAAGCAAACCGGAATGATGGGTGGTCGCGGCGGCACACTTCACTTGTGTTCGATGGAGCATGGGTTTCCGACGACATCCTCAGCCGTTGGCGGAGCGACACCATTGGCGACGGGTGCCGCATTCGGCTTCCAAAAACTCGGTCAGGATCGGGTGAGCGTCTGTCTATTCGGTGATGGCGCAATGGAAGAGGGTTCCTGGCATGAATCGATCAACATCGCGGCGATGGAAAAACTGCCCGTCATATATCTTTGCGAAAATAATAGCTTGGAAGCACTTGGGCAGAAAGCAGGGGAATATCCGTCATCGACGCTGGCGGCTACAGATCTGATCGATCTGGTCACGCCATTTGGTGTGCCCACTATCCAGATCGACGGTTGCGATGCCGGCGCTGTGCACGCAGCGATGACCGAAGCACTGCAGCGTGCTCGCAGTGGCGGCGGCGCAACCTTCATTGAAGCGCGAACTGTGCGATGGCCCGGCAACCGCCCGATCTGGCCGCAGCTGCTGACCGGCGAAAGCAACCTGGCGATGGCCTGGGACGAGTCGCTGATTCCAGACGAGCATCGTATCTGGCACACGAAGCAAGATGCGGTACTGGCGTTCGTCCGGGAAATCATTGCCGCAGGACTGATCGAGCCGGACGGCATTCTGGCAATGGACGACGAGATCCGGGCTGATATGAAGGCCGGTATCGAATTCGCCCTTGAAAGCGACTATCCGGAGGCCGAGTCGGCCTTGGATCTGGTATTGGCGTAGGGCGGTTCACGGAGATATGGCAACAGTGAGAACACTGACTTACGGACAGGCCCTGGTTGAGGGGTTGCGCGAGTTGATCGAATCCGACGAGCGGATCCACATAATGGGTCAGTATTTTCTGGGTCTGACTCCGCAGAGGGCACTGGTGGGTGAGTTGGCTGCTGAATACCCAGAGCGATTCTATTACCCCCCGATCGCTGAGCTGGGTTACGTTGGTACAGCAATTGGTGCCGCCATTGCGGGCCTGCGGCCGATCGTCGATCTGGCTACGGCCAGCTTCATGTTCCAGGCATTCGCCCAAATCACCAACGAAATGGCGAACATCCACTATATGTCGGGCGGTCAGACAAAAGTACCGATGATCTTTCACTTTAATCATGGCATTCGCGGTGGCGGCGCGGCGCAACACTCCCACAGCCCTCAGGCAATGCTGTGGAATACGCCCGGCATCGAAATCATGCTTCCATCGACACCGTATGACGTAAAAGGACTGCTCAAGACTGCAGCGTCCACCGACAACCCGACTGCATGGGGTGATCACGTAAAACTGTTCATGCTCGAAGGGGAAGTACCGGAAGAGGATTACAGCATTCCCTTTGGTGTGGCTGACATCAAACGGCAGGGATCGGATGTAACGATCGTGGCTACATCGTTGATGGTTCAGCGCTCACTTGCAGCAGCGGAAGTGCTGGCTGCCGACGGTATTGACGTCGAAATCGTCGATCCACGCACCTTGGTCCCTCTGGATGAGAATGCTATTCTCGAATCCGTCGCGAAGACCGGCCGGCTGGTTGTTGCTGATGAATGTCATCGGAGTTGCGGAGTAGGTGCCGAGTTTTCGGCCATCGTTGCCGAGAAAGCCTTTGGTTATCTGAAAGCGCCTGTCAGGCGAGTGGTTACCGAGGATGTTCCCATACCCTTCAGCCCGCCAATGGAAGAATTCGTCGAGCCCACCGAGGCGAAAATCATACAAGCAGTCAAAGAGGTGATGAGCTGATGCGAATTGCAGTTGAAATGCCCAACCTGGGCCATGACATTGAAACCGGCAAAATCGTCGCCTGGGTCAAGAAAATCGGTGATTCTGTAGCCCGCGGCGATGTCATTGCGGAAGTTGAAACTGAGAAAGTCACGATGGAAGTGGAGGCTTTCGACGCTGGCGTGCTGGTCGAAATCGTGCAGGATGTCGATGCTGAGGTCGCGACCGGCGAATTAATCGCCTATCTTGAAAGCGAATAAGAGCAGGCTTGTGTCCGAACAAGACTCCAGCCCGGACAAGCCTGGCCGTCATCTCGTAAAGCCGACACCGATGCGCAAGGCCATCGCCCGGCGCATGAGTCAGAGCAAGCAACAGGCACCGCATTTCTATGTCAGCTGCGAGATCGCGATGGACGCGGCCATCGAGGCGACCTTCAACCTGAATGCTACGCCGGACCAGCGCGTCACACAGACCGCGGTGATGCTCAAAGCGGTGGCGCTAGCCCTGACCGATGAGCCGGCATTCAATGCCCACTGGACCGAGGCTGGTCACGAACTTATCGATGACATTAATATCGGTGTGGCGATCGATATTCCTGCAGGGCTGATTGCGCCGGCGATTCTGGATTGTCGCGACCTTGATGTTCGTGAATTTTCCGTCCGCCTGAAGGACCTGGCGGAACGGGCCAAAAAAGGCAAATTGCGCGCTGCAGAAATGAGCGACGCTACATTTACACTAAGCAATCTTGGTATGTTCGATGTGTCTTCTTTTACAGCCATCGTCACGCCACCGCAGGTCGCCATTTTGGCGACAGGCCGTTCAAGACCGTTACCGAGAGTCGCTGACGATGAAATCGTCGTCCGGACAATCATGACCGCGACACTCAGCTCCGACCACCGCGCCGTCGACGGCGTTGGAGCGGCGCGTTTCCTGGCCAAGCTGAAGGAACGTCTGGAATCCCCACTCGTGTGGCTCTAGCTTTCGAGCCAAGGGTAAGCCTTTCACCGAATTTTTCGAGCGTTTGCGCGTGAAGCCACATCAGTGAAGTACATAGATCCATCAAAGAGGAAAGACCGTCATGTCCAAAGACAATTCAGAGGCCCATCGAAAAGTAACACTTAGCCGTCGCGAACTCGTTGGGGGTGCCGCACAATTGGGATTGCTGGCAGCAAGCGGTAGTTGGGCCAGCAACGCGGTTGCCGAAAGCGCCAACCGTACAGCAACACGCGACGGGCATTTTCTGGCGCAGTCGTCGTATTCAGAATTGCCGGATCGAGGTGAGTTCATCATCCGCGGTGGCAATGTCCTGACGATGGACGGCACGCTCAAGACGCTCCGTGTCGGAGATGTCCACGTCCGGGGCGGCTCGATTATCGCGGTCGATAACGACCTGTCCGCGGTCGCCGCACCCACGATCGATGCACGTGGAATGATCGTGATGCCTGGCTTCGTCGAGACTCACTGGCACCTTTGGAATTCGATCTACAGAAATCTCGTGACGGTCCAGGGTCGCTACCTCGCCATAAAGCGCGAGCTGGCGCCCTATCATACGGCGGTGGACTTCGGCCGCGCCGTACGATTGGCAATGCTGGAAGCTCTTGACGCCGGAATTACGACAGTACATAACTTCGCCCACAACATCGTTGGCCCGGACCACGCAGATGCCGAAATCGAGGCGATGGTCGCAAGTGGATTGCGCGGACGGTTCTCATACGGTTGGCCGACCGCGCTGTCGAATGACGAGATCATGCCGCTCGAAGACATCGAGCGGGTTCAGCGCGACTGGATGCGCGATCCGGAGCAGACGGACGGCCGTCTTTCAATGGGCTGCGTCGCGAGAGGGCCGCAATATACCGAACCGAGGGTGTATCGCGCGGAATTTGAGCGTGCTCGCGAGCTCGGCCTGCCGATCACGATCCATGCCGGGCCCTTCGCCCGTCACGTCTCCGCGGTCCAGCTGCAAAAAGAGGGATTCCTCGACGCGACGACAATCCTGGTCCAGTATCAGCGCGCGACCGCGGAGGATCGGGAGGCGCTGCTGGAGACCGGGGCCTGGAACAGCATCGGTGCCTTGCTCAATCACATGCGGGGACCCATAGAGTCAGATATCACGAATCTCGTGCGGATGGTGAACGTCGGCGTCAACACCTGTTTGTCGGTTGACTCGGCGGCGACCTCTACAGTTAACATGTTCGAAATAATGCGGTCGCTGTGGCAGCTTGGGGTGCCGGGCGGCGCAAGCGGTCATGCACCGGCGGGCGGTCACGACGCGAACGTGGCCGGCGCCAGCTCGGAGACGCTCGTCCCGATCACCTTGCAGCAGTGCTTGCAAATGGCGACGATCGATGGTGCCCGTGCCCTCGGGCTCGGCGCCGTGACCGGCTCGCTGACCCCAGGAAAGCGAGCGGATGTTATCCTGGTTCGCGCGACCGATCTCAACATGGTTCCTGCCGCCGATCCAAATGTCGCCCTGGTGTGTTCGGGCACCGTCGCTAACATCGACACGGTCATCGCGGATGGTCGAGTCCTCAAGCGCGGCGGTCAAATCCTCAGTGCCGATGTCGAAACGGTGAAGCGTGAGGCTGCAGAATCCCTCGCAGCAATTCGCCGTCGATCGGGAGCTTGAGGCCAGGCCCGGCCGGGCCGCTACCAGTTGCCGGATGGAATGACTGTTAACAACGACTGATCATCAGCATCGGGCCATTTGGATGCATATCTTTAGTTTTGTGTACTTACATGACACATTGGTCTCCTTTTGGCCATTCAGCTTGTTCCTGTGAAAGGATTCCCGGCACGTTGGTGACCGGGTCTTGCAAGATGTCTGCAGAAGCGATAGAGCAGAGGTACTCATGGCAACGACAATATCGGAGGATATCTCAAGGTACCTGGCCGAGGACATTATTAGTGGCGTATTGAAGCCCGGACTGAAACTTGAAGAGCATGCTATTGCAAAACAATTCAAAGTCTCGCGCACGCCAGTCAGGGAAGCGTTCCGACAACTGGCTGCGACCGGCTTGATTGAAAGCCGGCCGCACCGAGGGGTCA
>SMVB01066838.1_pt1 | contig 24392 bp, 22 predicted proteins | sample 2456461 | NCBI WGS metagenome assembly SMVB01 (sample SAMN11095934, study PRJNA526329) | marine sediment metagenome | biome: Marine sediment; feature: Surficial sediment; material: Deep marine sediment; isolation source: Hadal surficial sediment | place: Pacific Ocean | collected 2014-05 | depth...
CTCAGCTGGCGAATTTCGAATGGCGACGGCTTTGATCTGTGCCAGAATCTCGTCACCAGGCGCCAATGACAGATTATCGCGTGACCGCCGTGTAATTCTTGTTATCAAGCGATCGGTTCCAAGTTTCAGTCGCAGCAAAAGCATGGAATCGGTCTCGGGTTGAATTGCCTCAATGGTCGCCGGCAAGATATTCAATATAGTGCTCTGTTCCGGCCGGTCGCGACACAGGCTTATATCGTTGGCTCTGATACGCAGGCGCAACTCATCCCCATTTTTTCCGATATGACCGGGCACCAGTAATTTGCCACCTGAAAAATCCAATTGCGTTAAATCGTATTCATTGTCGTAGGCTCCAATCGTGCCCTGAATGACGGACCCAGCTTCTTCGCCCGACAACAGAGGCAGATCCATTCGCACCAGTACCGATTGCAAGTCATCCTGTGCGACGACCTTGCCGCCCTCAAGTACTATCAGGTAATCGCAAAGCCTGCATATTTCGTCAATATGGTGACTGACATAAATGATCGGGATGTGTAATTCGCCATGCATGCGATCAAGAAACGGCAGGATTTCGTCTTTGCGTGCTCGATCAAGAGCCGCGAGCGGTTCATCCATCAGGATAAGGCGCGGAGAGCGCAAAAGTGCCCTGGCTATTGAGACACGCTGAGCTTCGCCGCCGGACAGATCGGCGGGTGTCCGGTCGAGCAGGCGCGACAGATCGAACAGTTCGATCGCCTGATCGAAGCCCACACTGTCTCGATTCACCCCGGCACGTTTCAGTCCGTACTCGAGATTCCTGCGTACATTCAAGTGTCGAAACAGGCGTGGTTCCTGAAAAACGTAACCGATTTCCTGTTCATGAGGCTGCCGGCATATTCGGGCTTTGCGGTCCTGCCAGGTTTCGCCACCGACAATGAGTCGGCCCGTTCCTCTCCTCTCCAGTCCAGCGATACAACGCAACAGGGTGGTCTTGCCGGATCCTGATGCGCCGAATACACCGGTTATGCCCTGCATGGGAATATCCAGATCGACATCCAGATCGAAATCGCCGAGTTGTAGCGCATAGCGAATACTGACTCTGGGATTCGTGTTGCTGTCTTTTATAATTGCGTTCATCGGTTTTGCCAGCGGCGGTTGATCACGTACATCAGGAGCAAGACGGAAAACGCGAAGGTCAGCAGGATTGCAGAGAGGCTGTGAGCAGCGTCGTAATTCATTGACTCAACCTGATCGTAGATTTCGATCGAAATTGTGCGTGTCGCTCCGGGAATGTTGCCACCCACCATCAGCACGACACCGAACTCACCGAGCGTGTGCGCGAACGCCAAAACGACAGCGTTTAGAAAACCACGCGCAGATTGCGGAACAGCAATGCTGAAAAATGCATCAATCCGACTCGCCCCTAACGTCCACGCGGCTTCGAGGATACGCCGGTCAAGTGACTCGAAGGCATTCTGCATTGGTTGTACCGCAAAAGGCAGGCTGTACAGGCATGACGCCAATACCAGGCCGGTAAAAGAAAACGTCAGGGTATCTCCGGTCAACTCCACCCACCAACGACCGATCGTGCCGTAGGGCCCGAGCACAACCAGTAAATAGAACCCCATTACCGTTGGTGGCAAGACGATCGGCAGCGCTACGAGCGCTTCAATAGCCGCTTTCCATCGGGAGGAAGTGTGAGCAAGCCACCACGCAATCGGTGTTCCGATCAACAGCAAAACCAAAGTCGTAATCGTTGCCAACCGCACTGATAACCAGAGCGCGCCTGAACCGGGAAAACTCAGCATGCCGGCGTCAGGCATTATCCGTCTCTCCCCGGAACCAAATAACCATGCCGTACGATGATTGCCCGGCCGGCGTCACCGGTCAGGAATTTGAGGAAATCGCTGGCGGCCGTGTTGTTGGTCGCGCGTTTGAGAATGATTGCTTGTTGCTCGATGGGTTGGTGGAGGTCGGGTGGCACGTGCCACGAGCAAGCGGCTGCCGGTAATCGTACGTCGTCGATCTGGGACATTGCAATGAGACCGAAACGCGCGTTGCCGGACGCAACAAACTGCAGGGTTTGTGCAATGTTCTCGCCAATTACCAGCCGCGATTGGACGCGGTCCCAAAGTTTGAGCCGTTGCAGCATTTGTCGCGCGGCAGTGCCGTAGGGTGCGAACTCAGGATTGGCAATCGCCAGGCGGGCTCTGCCCAAATTATCCAACTGCCTGAGACAATCCTGGCCTCGAATTTCGGGGTCGCGGGACCACAGAACCAGTCGGCCAATTGCATAAGTATGTCGTGATCCCCGGACACCGAGTCCGGACGACTCAATGAGTTGCGGGCGCCTGACATCCGCTGCGAGCAGGACATCGTACGGTGCGCCATTTTCGATTTGCACGAACAGATGGCCCGTTGATGCGGCGCTGATGCGAACGTCGTGTCCTGCCACGGCGCTGAATTGCTCAGCAATTTCCTGGGCGGTTACGGAGAAATTGCTGGCTACGGCAATTAGCAGAGAGTCCGCGTAGGCCTTGCTGGCTGACCACTCGAAAAGGAGCAAAAGAATGAATCCAATATGGCGGAATAATGGCAACGCTGTTCTTCCCTTCCTGGCCCGGGCCAATACCAAGTACGCAAGATAGCCTACCGCGTGTCCTTCGACCAGATTCCAGGTTGATCATCGAGCATGAGAAGCCTGCCTGCCAACGATTACCTCACCTGCCGGGCAGTGAACCAGCCTAGAATCGCCAGGATACGCCCAGCGATGGCACCAGCGGCAGCCAGTTATCTTCGTCGACGTCGACAATTGGATTGCCGTCGCTGTCGGACAGCAACGAATACTGTGTACAGCAGGGGTTCTCCCGGCCGTAAATATTGCTTATCTCGAGAAAACCAGTGAGTTCCCCTCGTGAAACATCGAATTGTCTGCTAACTCTGGCATCCAGCGTATGAAAGGTGGCATGGCGGGAGCTGTTCCGCGGCGTGGTTGTAGCGACCAGTTGCGAAGAGCCGTCGGGATTGGTCACTGTTGCAGTCACCAGTTCAGTCTTCGGCCAACCCGTGTTCACAGCACCGGCAGCGCTGAAACTCCACTTGTTCCAGTCCCAGTTCAGGCCAGCTTTGACCGTGTGAGTCTGATCCCAGCTCCTGCGTACGGTGCCTGAATCCAGCTCATCCTCAATCTCAGCCCAAGTGTAGCTTGCCCACCAGCGCAGGTTCTTGCTCTCGCCGTTTAACATGAATTCCGCACCCTGGGCAATAGCTTTGTTCGCGTCTATTCGCACCCGATCAATCTGCAATTCGGGAATCAATGCCAGGGGGTCGAATGCATTCTCGAAGCGCGGCATGAGTGAGCCGTATTTTTTCTGGTATAGCTCGATTCGAAGATCGATCCCGGAAGCAAACTTGTGTGACAAACTCGCTACGACGTGCCTGGCGCGCTGTGCCGGGAAGAATTCATCGATTCCGTCGCTGACTTGCAACTCGTTGATTTCCTGTGCCTGGTAAAACTGCCCGAAGCCGAATTTGAGAATTGTATTTTTGGCAAGGCGATACAAAATATTTATTCGTGGGCTGGTCTGATCGTCATTGTTGGCAGTGGTGTATGTCTGCTGATCCCAGCGAACCCCCACATCGATGACGAGTTTTTCGAAGGGCCTCCAGCGCGATTCAATGTAGACGGAATACTGACCTCCGTTCGGGTCAGAAGTAATGCTGTGCACGGTTAACGGCTGGTTGTCGAAAATGCTGTCAAAAGGCGCTGCGATCGCAAGCGAGGAGTCATATCGGTAGTCCGCATCAAGGTAGCGCACATCGAATCCACCATGGAACGACCATGTGTCTGATGCATCGAATTGCCAGTCCTGTTTCAGGTTTATGCTGGCGAACTCATTGGTCTCATCAACTTGACCGAATAAAATGCCGGGATTGTCGGCACGCCCGACGCGCGTGTTATCTATCTCGGTAAAAGACACTATGGTTGTACTGGACAATATTTCGGTCCAGTCCGTTCTCATTTTTAACCAGGCAATATTGTTCCGGTACTTCGCATCTGCGTGCTCATAATCGTTCGAGTTCGAAATGGAGATCTTGTCGTAGGACGCCAGCAGGTTGATACTTAAGTAAGAGCGTGCACTCAACTCCCAGCCCACACGCATAATCATATCCCCGAACCGCGGAGTCCCCAGATCCGGGTCCAGCGCATCTATGATCAGGTCGAGGTTGCTACGGCGAATGGCAAACAGCCAGTCGCCTCGTTTGTCCGTACCGAAACGACCCATTGACAGGACTGAGGCGTTGAAGAAGCTCAAGCTCAGTTCAGTAATGTTATCGGCAGGCGGGTCCACGAGACTCATGTCGACGACGCCACTCATGCGATCACCAAAACGGGCCTGATAGCCTGCGGAATACAGATCAATGCCCGCAGTCGCGTTTTGATTAACGATGGTAGCAACAGACTGGAAGTCTTTCAGATGATACGGCTCATACAGGCGTAGCCCATCCACAAGGAAAAGTTGCTCATTGTCGAGTCCACCGCGGATATGGCTGCGTGTCGATACACCGCCGTTGGCGACGCCCGGCAGGCGGACAATCGCACGAACCGGCTCATCGCCGAGGTCGGGGAGTTTGGTGGTCAGATCTCGATCCAAAAAAGTGTGTGAACCAGCCTCCTGGTATCGCAGGTTATACAAGCTTGAAGTAACGATCACCTCGGCCAGCGGCTCCAGTGCCGGCCGGAGTTGAACGGTCAGCGGCACTGGTTTAGTCGAAATCGCCGTAAATGCCGTTCGTTCTGACTCGGCGAATTCCGCATGCGAGACGACCAGTGAGTGTCGCCCATCAACAAGCCGCGTTGAAATGAAGCGACCGTTTTCATCGGTCGTGCCGACCAGTTCAGAATCGACGTAGACTCGGGCGCCAGGCAGTCCCCGGGCATGTGCTGGGGCGCTCACGGTCAATACAAGTGAGCCATCAATGTTGCTCTGATCACGGACAACCAGCACGCTTCCTGACGGGCCATCGATAAGTGTCAGGCGATAGGGTCGAAGGGCAGCACGCAGGGATATCAGGGGTTGCGAATCATCGGGCTCATTGAGTACTTCCAGTGTCTCAGGCACCAGATCAGTGCTGTAGATGACCCGTAGTCCCTGCTCGCGAAGGGCAGCGATGTAGTCCTGCAGGGAGACGCCGATCCACGAGGACTCCGCTGCGACATTGTGCGGCAGCCACAGACACAGCAGGAACAGAACGCCAATACGCGCAGGAAGCACCATGCGGAGAGTCTAATGGAATGGTTTGGTCCAACCAACAATCCGCTGCCGCGGTAACGGCTGTTTTTCTCTCTACTTGCCTATGACGATCTGGTACTCATCGATGTGGTACTGGAATTGTGTCGTCGAAAGCACGGACAATGTGGCTTCATCCGGCGAGAAGTTCTCAACCGAGCCGCTCAGAATCGTGCCTAACGCGGCCATCCGTACCTCGTCGTTCGCAAAAACCAGCTCCCTGCCTGTCTCGCGCGCCGCCCATTTCAAAAAGTCGCTCAGTGAGCGGTTGTCGATATCGAAAGTAGGCGCAAGCGTCACGGCCCAGTCCCAGGACGCGTCATTAATTGAGATTGGCGAAACTACAAATGGCTCATTCGGTTGTAGCAGCAATTTCTCTCCGGCTATGGCGAGATAAGAGTCCTTATTGTCTGACACATCGACCCGCCCTTCACGAACTGCGACGCTCATTTTGCTGTCTTCGTAAGAAACTGAAAACTGTGTACCGATGTCAGTCGCCGATCCGGCAGGAGTTCGAATCGTAATTCCATGATCCCGGTAGATTGCTTGCCCGGAGTCCGCATACACCTGGCCCCTGGTTAGCATGAATTCATCCGGTGCATCAAAACGAATCGACGAACCTGACGAAATCCGCAGTGACAAACCAGCAGCAAGCGCAACGCTGAGGCTTTCGCTTTGTGTTGTTGTGATCGTATCGCCCAACTGTACGCTTCGACCAACATAGAAGCCGTTTTCAGCCGAATTCGATTCGCCCGCTATTCGGACGATCGTGCCCAGCGTCTGCACAGGAGGGCTAGAGGGTTGCAGCGCAACTGTGATCGCCAGCACTACGCTTGCTGCCATGGCAAATGCTCCGGACCACCGCAATATGCGCCGGCGTCTGGTCGCCCTTTGCCAATCCTGTCTGACCCGTTCATGAACGCGTTGCGCAATGTCATCGGGAATCGCCGGGCGAAGCCCGGCCAGATTGATGAGTTTCGCGACGGCCTCATCGCTGCGCGTGTCATCATCGACTTGCGCTTTGTCGACGTTGGTATCGCTGTGATTTTTCATATTGCTGATCCAATCATTTGCTTGGTTAGTCTGCGGGTCAATTCAGGAGAAAGTCAGGCTCAAAATCCCAGAGGGCTCGAAAACATTCCTTGAACGCAATTCGTGCTCGTGTCAGCACGGATTCCGCCGCTTTGGAACTGATATTCAGCTCCTTTCCTATCTCATCGACGCTGCAGCCGCGTATGTATTTCATTTCCAGGGCAGAGGCGTATTTACTTGGCAGATACTCGAGAGTGACGCGAACGAATCGAGCTACTTCGTCACCGTGGCGAATTTTTTCGGGTGATTCGAGATCGACCGAAAGAGATTCAAGCGCTGCCTGAATTGCGGGATTGTCCTCCAGAGGTACTTCACGCCGGGAGACGGCAAAGCGCCGCCGATATACAGCGGCCAGTTCATTACGACAAATCTGGCAAAGCCATGTGAACAATAATGCTTCTCCGCGATACCCTCGCATCTTGCGCAGTACCAGGCACATCGTTCGCTGCACCACCTCCTCGGCAAGATCCGTATCGTCGCCGACGCGGGACAAGGTGAAGCGATACAAGCGCGGAAAATATTCCCGGAAAAACTCCTCGAAAGCAGCGGAATTGCCCGAGCTAACGCGGCGGGCCAATGCCCGGTCCTGTTGCAATTGCGTCGATGTCACTAATTCTGGCCGAAATGACTGTCCATGAATGGTTAGAGGGTGAACTGACAAAAATCCTTCTAAAAACCAGCAAAATGAAGGCTCAGGCACACCCGTCATTATAGTCGCAGGATTATCCCCAGGACGGAAACCGGCGGTCCCGCAAAGGTGACCGCGTAAGAATTTCGGCGCAGTTGATCGATGCCAGGACGGGATTTCAAGTGTGGTCGAATACCTACGAACGAGAACTGAGTAGCGTGTTCGCGATCCAGAACGAGATAAGTTGATGCAGCATAGACGCATTGGAACTTACGCTTGTTGTCGCACTTCCGGCAAACGCGGATGTCGAAGACCCGAGCCAGCTCGCTGCCAATACCTCTGTCAAAACTGCTTGGCAGCCTGCAGTTCTTCAATAAAGCCGAAACTCAAGGGGTCTTCAATCTTGTCGGGGTACAGCACGCCATCAAGGTGATCGAATTCGTGCTGAAAGACCCGTGCATGAAATCCGTCGACTTCCCGTTCTATCCGGTGACCGAACTCATCGCAACCGCGATAAACAATATTTGAGTAGCGCGTCACCAATCCTCGCATTCCGGGTACACTCAGGCAGCCTTCCCAGCCGCTGGTACGCTCCTCGCCCAAGACTTCGTATTCGGGGTTGACGAGCACCGTCATCGGAAACGGCTCTACGTCGGGGTATCTCGGATTGCTCTCCACCCCGAAAATCATCACACGCTGCATGACGCCGATCTGGATAGCCGCCAGTCCCGCACCATCGTAGGCCTCCATCGTGTCTTTCATGTCGGCAATTAACGCGTGTAACTCCGGCGTGTCGTAATCCGGAACAGGGGCCGCAATCTCGCGTAGCCTCGGATCGCCCATTCTAAGTATATTTCTAACGGTCATTGTCTGAATACCGATCGTTCATCTGGTTCGGTTCTCATCGTTCGGGGTGGTCATTGTAACCTTGCTGGCGTTGTCCGTTGTTGTCGGCAGCAGCTCCGACCTCAATGAAAAAGAATATGGCCAATCACCTGTCTTTCTTTGCCGGTATGATGTCGTTTCAATTTCAGACTTGATGCCCTATGAGCCAGGATAGAACACACAATCACCGCTATGGCGGCGTTGAAGCAGGCGGCACCAAATTTGTCTGCGCAACAGGCCGGGGATCGGGCGACTTGAATGCGATTATTGAAATCCCAACGCGTGAACCCGAACCGACAATTCGTGCAGCCGTCGAATTTTTCCGTGCCCAGTCGAGCAGCAACGACGGTTTGGCAGGAATCGGAATTGGCTCATTCGGACCACTCGAGCTGGACAGGGGTGCGTGCGACTACGGGCATATAAAGACCACACCGAAAAAGAGTTGGCAAAACGTCGATATATGTGGCGAGTTTTCGCGCGCCCTCGACTTGCCCGTTGTCATTGACACTGATGTCAACGTCGCCGCACTCGGAGAATCCCGTTGGGGCGCGGCAAAAGGCCTCCGATTCAGCCTTTATGTCACGGTAGGAACGGGAATCGGCGCAGGCGCGATCGTGGAGGGTAAAATCCTGCACGGGGCACAGCATCCGGAGATGGGCCACATGCTTGTGCCAATGGGTCCCGATGAGCTGGCGGATTTTACCGGGACGTGTCCCTACCACCCTTCGTGTGTGGAAAGTCTGGCCTCCGGTGCCGCTGTCGTAAAACGCTGGGGTAGTAAATTGTGCGATCTTCCACAACATCATCCGGCGTGGAATCTGGAGGCTCATTACCTTGCTGCGTTTTTTTCCAATCTGACGTTTGCGTTCCAGCCGCAACGAATAATTTCCGGCGGCGGGGTTATGAGCAGTACTCTTATCAGCTTGGTGCGCGAACATTTGCACAGGAACATCGCAGGATACCGGCTGGAACTTGCTAGGCGAGAAACTATGGACGACTATCTGGTTCTGCCGGAACTGGATGGGCGCGCAGGCGTAATGGGTGCGATAGCGATGGCTAAACAAGAATTGAACCAGGTAGCAACATCATGAGAGGGCCGATCATCGGGTGCCTGCTGGCGGCTTGCTTGCCGTCACTATGCCAACCCGTACTTGCCGAGACCTTCGATCTCGGTGGCATGTACACCTATCACTATCACGACGGCCGCTACGCAGATTGGGGCGATTACGCGTTGCATGGTGCGCGGATTGCGATCGAGGAAGTCAACGAAACACAAATGCTTGGTGCTGATCGCATTCGCCTGCTGCCGGAAAATACGATTGATTATCACTGCTGGCCGGAGAATGCAGGTCTAATGGCCGCCACGCTCATGCAAAAAAATATCCTGGTCCTTACCGGTGCGGGCTGTAGCGGCCCGGCGGTCGAAATCGCCAGGATGGGAGAGCAATACGGCGTTCCCGTTATTTCAAACGGTGCGAATGCATCAATGCTGTCCTCCCCGCGAGAATTTCCCTGGTTCGTTCGCGTCGTTACACCAAGCGAGGCTTATGAAGGCTACCTGATTGATGTGGCGGCGCATTTTGGCGTGACTGGAATTGCCTATTTTCACACGACCGACGTCTGGGGTCTCAGTGCGAGCAAAGTGATCCATGCTTATGCTGATCGCAATAAAATTGAAATATTGAAAAAGTACGCGTTCCCGCGTGATACTGGTAGCGCAACACTCGAAAAATACCTGGCGGAAGTAAAAGATGCGGGCATCAGGCACATAGTCATGACGGGTCCGACGCCGGATACCGTTACGCTATTTCGCGCCCTGCATGCATTGGACATGAACCAGCCCGGTTATACCTTGTATGCGGCAGAAATGATCTCCGCGGACGAGGCGCCGGAAGCGGTGCGAGGCAGTGTGGGTTACTTTGCACCGATGACAAAAATGGCAGATACAGAGACGCTCACTCTTTTCAAGCGAACACTGGAAGCCCGGCTAAACAAAAAGATCGATCCGAATTCAAAGGCCTTTTTCTACGGCGCACTAAGTTACGATCACATTCTGGCTGTCGCTCATGCCATCAAGGCAATCAGGAAGGATGGCAAGCCGGTGAATCGGGAAAATACCATGACCTACCTGCGCAGGGTTGATTTCGAAGGGGCGACGGGCCGCGTATCGATTTCGCATGGCAGCAATGATCGCGCCAACATGCAGGTGCAAATATTCAACAGTCATGGTTTCAAAGAAGACGGGAAAACGGTGAATTTCGTGTCTGTAGGTTTAGTCGACCCGGAAACCGGCACACTGACGATCGATGAAGACGCCATTCTATGGCCCGGTGGAACCAGGACGGCTCCGGCCCCATAGTTTTCACGTAGAGTGTGTAATACCCCGCCTGGCACCCTGTTGAAAAAGCCATTCATGGCTTCTTCAACGGGTGCTAGTGGTAACGATTCTTCAGGTTGACCTCATGCAGCTTCCTGAAATCGGCGCTGGAACTGCAGTAGCAATTCTCAACTACTCCCATTCGTTTGTTACAGACCGGTTTCTGATTACCGGGGCACGATAACGTACGCAACAAGACGTCGGAATCCGAACGAGGAAGCTCCGCAGGTTCATCCATCACACTGCTGGTACCCGCACACCCCAAATTCAGGCACAGCGCGAACACAAGTATCGGTCCAATCAGTGTCGGCTTATTTCGAACCAGCGATTCTGCCTTAAAACGACGCATGGCGAATAATTCCCCGTAGTACCTGGTTCGAGTCACGAGTCGCGAGAAAATTCCATACTTGCCAAATTACTTCGCGAGCGGATCTGGCCGCATCTGCATATTCACCACCAGCGGCTTGTTCCCCTTGCCGCCTTCCCTGAGCCATGGCGTGCGGTCACCGCTGGGCACCCACAAGCCGCGGCCTTTCCATCCTGCATCGGGATCGTCAATGCGACCTTCAAAGCCCTTGGTGTAAAAACCGAGCGGATAAGGCACTCGCAGCGTGACGAAAGACCCGTCGACCAGGGCGTGTACGCCGTCAAAGAGATTCCCGGTTGCTATCGGTACATTGTTCCCGAGGCCGAGGGTATTGTGCTGGTCAACCCAGGTGTAATAACTCGATTCCACGCTGAAGCCCGGCATGCCTGCGAAAGACGGCCCGGGCAGCCTGTGCAGCGTCCAGCCTTCGGGACAATGCTGGCCGGTCGCCTCGGGGCCGTTGAGTGCTTCTTTGCATTTGCGCCGGTCGAACTCACCGAGGTGACCACTGCCAAGCGACACCCAGATCACGCCATTGCGATCAATGTCTGCCCCGCGGACACCGAAGCCCGGGAGTGGCACTTCGTAAATCTCAGACAAAGTCGTTTCCGGCGGGTTATCGCCAGGCACCATCCGTGTTATGGATCCCGGATACGCAAAGGAATTCGATCCCCAGACAGAATCATCGATCGGGCTCGGCATGACCGCGTAAAAGCCTTTGGCAACACGAGTATCCAGCGCCGGATCCGAATCTTCGCCCGGTTCCACCCAGGCGTCCCGGCGCCCGTTGCCATTGGTATCGAGAATTACGGGAGCCCAACCTTGCGATGCTGCAGCATCACCGGTTTCCAGGAATTTACGGGTATTCAGCCAACCGACGACATTGCCTCCGCCACTCGTCCACAAAGTATTGTCTTCATCTTCTGCAAATTGCAGGTGGTGCGTGCTGAAACAGGTGTCAACGAAACTGTATTCGTTCGTTTTCGGATCGAGCACCGCAAGCTGGCGCGACGCTCGCTCTATAGGAAAAAGTCTGGCGGACGGGTGGTCGGAGCCCTGACGACAGAAATCAGGGTTATCCGGACCACGAATTCTCGCTGTCAGCCAGACCCGGCCATCCTGGTCCAGCATCGGGTTGTGAACGTTGGCTTGGCTATCCCAGATCGCCTCGTCACCCCAATAGGGTGATCGTGCGATGACAGGATCGTCGTTGGTAGTCGGTGTTCCCTCATCTCTGACCGGTACGTTGAATATCGTTGCCGAGTTCCTGACAGGATCGAGTATCGGCAGCTCATCCGTGCTGAGTTCCGGCGCACCATAGAGCAGTCCGTATGCGTTGACGGTCGGGTTGCGCCGGTCTGTGCCCGACAAATCATGCATATAGGCCTTCGGTCGGGACCAGTCCCTGACCGTAATGACGACATTGCGTTCCAGCCCCCTCGGGCGGGCTGGAATATCTGCGGGCGTCTCGCCGGCGGCGATTCGGTCTGTCCAGTCTGCGTAATAACGAACCGGCAAACCTTTCAGAAGCCCGCTCGCCAGGCGCGTCATGTAACCACCTGCCTGGCCGGATGCGATGCGTCGTGACCAGGCCTGTTCCGATGATTCGAATTTGCCAAGGCTTGCAGGAAAGGTGCGGGTTGCCAGATTGCCCATCTGGTGGCAGCCGACGCAGCCCATGTTCTTGATCCACATCAGGTAATTATTGAGGCCGCCAGGTATGTCGGCAACTTCCTCCTTTGTTGGCAACTCGAGCATGGCATACCAGTACGCGGCCGGGTAAACCTGTGCGGCCGCAGCCGCATCAGCGGCGGCCAGGACATTGAGGTCGACTGTGTCGCCAGGCGCGGCCTCCAATTTGTCCGAATCTTCGAGACCGTAGCCCCTGACCCAGAGCTGATATTTTGCATCCGGTAAGTCTGGAACCAGGTAACGGCCGTCGGCATCCGTAACGACGATACGCGCATAAAATGTATCGAAGTCAGCAGTTTCCGCGATGACCCAAACACCTGCCTCGGGACCCGTTTCCCCGCTGACGACGCCGGCAATATCGTCGTTGTCCATCGGAATAGAGGATGATGATTCAACAGTGGCGTCACAAGCTGCGGCGCCTGCAACCAGGAAGATTGCGGTAATCAGCCAGCACATTCGATCACGAATAGTCATGGTTATGCTCCCGTCATCATCAATGTACAACAGACGACAGCTGCAACCAATACGCTATCCGAACCGGGGCATTGCCAGCGCCTTCGCGCACGGGTCTAATCGGGACATGAGTGAACCATCAGGACCACACGACATCGGCGGCCTGGAAGCTGGCCCGGTTGATCGTACAGAGAAGGATACGGCCTACTGGGAGTGGCAAATTGACGCCATGATTCGCCTTGCCCTCCGCAAGGGTCTGATCACGGATTTTGCCGAACTGCGGGACGGCATCGAGCGTCTCGATCCGGAAGACTACGATCAGCTCACCTATTACGAGCGTTGGTCGAAGTCGCTGGCATACAGCCTGTTGGCAAAAAACATAATTTCACAGGAATCGCTGGACAAAAAAATAACGGAGATTCGTGCACGACAATCGGCGGAGAAAGAACGGTGAGTGAGCCGCGATTCACAGTGGGAGAGTCGGTACGGATCGCGGACCGAATGCCACCAGTGCATCATCGTGTGCCCGCCTATGCCAAAGGGAAGACAGGCGTTGTTGAGCGCGTGTGTGGTTTGCATGGGCAACCGGAAAAATTCATAAGAGGTGATGGCTGTCCACTTACCCGCCTCTACCGAGTCAGTCTTACGCAAACAGATCTGTGGCCTGAATATCATGGCTGCAGGACCGACAGACTGGACATCGAGATTTTTGAACACTGGCTGGAGACCGTGGCATGAGCGAGCATAGTGGTCACACACATGATCACGCACGCACATTTCAGCCGGATCACCCGGAACCGACCAGCGATGCAGCACTGGTCGGTGTTGCCTTACGCGAATTATTGATTGAAGCTGGTCAATACACGGCAGAAGAGGAACAGGCAGTCATCGCGGCGATGCAAGGTGCATCTCCTGAAAACGGCGCAATGATAGCGGCGCGGGCGTGGACGGACGCCGATTTCAAAAAACGACTTCTTGCGAATGGTACAGACACCATCAGGGAGTTTGGCTTCGACCTTCAGCCAGCAGAATTTACCGTCCTTGAGAACACGGATAGCATTCACAATGTAATTGTTTGTACGCTTTGCTCCTGTTATCCGCGCTCGCTGCTCGGCATGTCGCCGGCCTGGTACAAATCCAGGAATTATCGTTCGCGTGTCGTACGAGAGCCGCGCGCAGTGCTGGCTGAATTCGGTGTCGAGCTTGGTGATGACGTGGAGGTCAGAGTTCACGATTCGACGGCAGAGTTGCGCTACATGATTTTGCCGCAGCGGCCGGCCGGCACTGACGGCTGGAATGAGGCAGCGTTGATGACAATCGTCACCCGGAACTCACTCATCGGTACCCAGCGAGAACTTAAGGCGGCAAATTCTGCGAAATAGCAGAATATCGAATGTGCTGAATCGCTGCCGTGCGTCAGTGTCTTGTGGGCGAAAGCATATGGGACAATCAGTTTCAAGTGACACATCGGCTGCCCGCTGCGTGGTGATGGAGTACTATTGCCAGACGATCGATGATCTGATAATGAAATGGGGGACGAACCAATGTTGGCCAAACGAATAACAATATCCGCGCTTGCCTTTCTATTTATGCAATTCAACCTGGTGCATGCAGATGAGCTTGCGTTGGGTAGCATTACATTCCCCAATTCCGGTGCAGCAGAAGCGCAACCCGCGTTTCTTAGTGGTGTAAAAGCGCTGCACAGCTTCCAGTTCAACGAAGCAAGAATGGCCTTTGAGGAGGCACAAAAAATCGATCCTTCGTTTGTACTGGCGTACTGGGGCCAGGCAATGAGCGACAATCATCCACTGTGGCGGCAGCAGGACGTCGAAGCCGCGACGGCGGCGTTGAACAGGTTGGCGCCGACATTCGAGGACCGGTTGAAGAAAGCAGAAACTGAAAAGGAAAAGGCATTCCTGGAAGCGATCGAGATTCTCTATTACTCTGCGGAAGATAAACTCGAAAGAGATTTTGCGTATTCCGCTTATATGGCTGACATGCACGAGAGATGGCCGGACGATCATGAAGTATCAGTCCTGTATGCGCTGTCTCTGCTGGGTACGGTCAGGCGTGGTGACGAGGGATTCCGTCGCCAGGCGAAAGCTGCCGCAATAAGTCAGGAAATTTACGCCCAAAACCAAAATCATCCGGGCGCGGCACATTTCATCATTCACTCTTTCGATGATCCTGATCACGCAATTCTGGCACTGCCGGCAGCGCAGGTTTATGCGGGTATTGCACCCGCTGCCGCGCATGCACTGCATATGCCGTCTCATATTTTCGTGCAACTGGGCATGTGGGATCGGGTCGTCGCTTCCAATATTGAAGCCTATGCGGCAGCAACTGCCGCTATTGAGGAATTCGGTTTCGCCGAGGGACGGGAAGACTTCCATACACTTTCATGGCTTGCCTATGCAAACCTGATGCTCGGCGAATTCGATCGAGCTGCCGACAACCTGCAATCGGCCATGGCTGCTGTAGATAGAAATGCCGGCAACAAGGATGTCTATGAAGGTTACCTGAGTATGCGTGGGCGGCACATGATAGAAACCGGCCAGTGGGAAGAACTGGGACTCGCTGAGGCTGGTACGGATGCTGGCAATCATCCGAACTGGGTGTCGGTTGTTGGCATGAGTGCTGCCCATCGCGGCGATACAGATACAGCCATGGCGGCCGTTGAACGGCTGGACTCCCTGAGTGCCGCCGCGGCTGCGAAAGGCAGTGCATACAGCGCGAAGCAGATCGCGATTCTTGCGAAAGAGGTTACGGCTTTGGCAAAACTTGGAGGTGGCGACAAAGACGGTGCCGTTATGGTGGCCCGCGAAGCGGCAGAGATGGAGTTGCGCGATATGACTGCGCCGTCGGGACCGCCGGTACCGATGAAGCCAGCCGTGGAATTGTACGGTGATATCTTGCTGGCCGCTGGCCGTCCGGTGGAAGCCGTGGCAGCCTACGAGAGATCATTGGCATGGATCCCCTTAAGGACGCCGTCAGTGAGGGGACTCGAACAGGCAATTGCCCAGGCCAATAACGCGCAAGCCAGTAACTGAGAATTCTTAGTTGACGAACACGCGGAAGGAAAACCGGGCTTGCGGTGATCCCGCCCCGGCATCCGCCGCGAACGTGCCTTTCGGGTTGATGCGGATGTTGGTGACCAGGGCGTCGCAGCCGAATGCGTCGGGTGTCGGTGCATAAGTAAAACTTGCGCCGCTGTCGCTCGAAAATTCGAGGTCGTCTGTCGTGCTTGCCAGGCTGATGAAGGAATAAGTCAGGTTGCTGCTGGGACTTCCATCCTGGTAGTCCACGGGGCCAGAACCGGCTGCGCCGGCATCAAGGACGTTCATGCATCCGTTGGCCGGAATGGCATCCGTAATAAAAAATGCGTCAGTGTCGACGGTACCCGCGCCCTGGTTTGCAACCGTTACGGTATACAGTATTTCGCTTCCCGGTATCGCTTTGGGATTGGCGGTCAAATTGATCGGATCTTCAAGCGCCGCGACCACTTTGGTGACCAGCAACTCCGGCGGCACCGGGATGTCGATCGTGTCGGTGACGAAGTCACTGGAGAGTGGTTGGTAGTCCGACGCGGCAGTTGTGACGATACTTGTCGTTTCACTTGCTGAAACGCTGCCAGGTACGTCGTAGACAACCAGTAGGGCAATCGATTCCGCGGGAACCAGCACTGGCGTGTCGGGGTTTGAATCTCCATTGGTGTCGGTTAACAGCAAGTCACCGGCGGTTACTGTGCCGCTGTTATCCACATCATGGTAGTAACTGACGGTGGGTGTGAAATCTCCGCTTGTGACCGATGACAGGTCGTAGAAGTCCGAGGCGTTACCGGTATTGGTCAGCGTGTGAGTGCCAATTACAGTGTCGCTGGCAAAGCCCAAGAGTGATCTGTCCGGCGTGAATTCTGCGCCTGGAATGACGGTAGATCCCGCACCACCGCCACATCCGCTCAGGTTATCGTCAATTTGTGCGGTGAAACTGTTCGCACCGAGCGCTGCGTTCGAGCTTGCAACATGAAAACTGAACGGATCACCCGACGAGAGACCGAGATCGGCCCAGGTTATGCGGAATTCCATTTTGTACCCGTCCGACGAGCCCCAGAACCCTCCGTGGTCCGGTGTGGAGCCGGGTGAAGGTACGTTTGCGAAGGAACCGGGCAGTGTGTAGCCGTCGCCGAATCCGTTTCCATCGACGAGCGGGTCACCGCCGCTGGCTTGTGCAATGTAGCTGTAGACAAAAACGCTTATTTGTTGATTTTGACCATTCCATCTTACGCCGATGACGGGTTCACCGGTCGCCATGAGACCGTCGTTATTTACATCTGCGTAATAAACAAAAGACTGGGTATTGTTATTCTGGCCCGAATTATATCGCTCGGTATAAAGATAAATACTGTTTTGGTCCCAGGTGTAGGCGAAATGAACAAGATCGCGTCCTGTGGACTGGGGCGAGTCGCGGTCCGTCAAGCCATTGGCCGGCCCGTCGCAAACGTTATTATCCGGATCAGCAAGGACGCTCGCCCAATCGGCCATATTCCCGTTCAGGCCAATCGTTGTCAGCGTGAACAATCCATCCTCAAAACCACACACGCAAATCGCCCACGAGGCCAGCGGCGCAAAGGTTGCCATGCAAAAAGCGACGGCCCGCGTCTTTAACGAAGGAATACGACGATTGAGAGGTTTCGGATTCATGGTCGTCCGGAGCAATGAAAATTATTTAGCGCTTGATTCGCTTGCAGTAGCAAAAGCTTACACGAATGCGCTTCCGCTATCGCGTGACACACGCCACAATTCAGCGTCGAGGTGTGATCGGCGTAATCTGACCCACAGACGTCTGGCTGTGTGGTTTACCAGTTGCCGATAGTCTCGCCGTTCTCGAATTTAGCGCCGATAAACCCGCCGGCCGGAGATCCATCGCGCATCGGGTTAAATTTGATTTCGATAATTTCGCCCGCTTTGAACGAGTTTCGTCGCCAGCCTTTTCGCGAGAGACTGTTCGGGCCGAGCCCCTCTATGCTCCATTCTTCCTGTTCGCCAGCCTCATTTTCAATAGATATCTGGATCCAGACGTGCGGGTTGGTCCATTGAAATTCGATAACCGATGCAGTGACGTGACGAACGATCTGCTTGTCGAACATGGCGCTTGAGTGGTGTGCAAACGACACGGTTGCGACAAGCGATAAAGCAGCCGAAACGATGATTGTCGATCGAACAAGCAGGAGAAACCGCATCTATATCACCCTAGTCTTCTTCAATTACGATATCTATTGGATTGCCATCCGGTCCTAACGTGAGCGTTTGCCCTGAACTTGTAATCGGATTCCGGTTGTTTTCGGCACAGGCGTAGTCGTATACGCGCGTTCCCGGCGGCAGGCGCCGAAAATGACGCGTGACATGCCAGGGCTCGGTCAACGCGAGATCGTCTTCGATCACGAGTTCTGCCCGTAGCAAGCCTTCATCTGTTTCGAAGATCCGCGTACTGATCCGTGCCTGGTCACTCAGCACCAGGCCACTGCGATCGAGAATAGTGTGCTTCTCGCCAATCATGCTGATGGTCGAAAACACGAGTTGGGCGCCTTCCCAATGCCCGATTGAATCACCGGTAAAGGTGGGCCACAAATCGTCCGGGTGTGGGTGTTCGCGGCCATCGGTATAAACGCGCATGATATTCGGCCCGTTCTCCGTGATGATCCAGAACTCTTCGGGCCTGACAATGAATTCGTATACGTCCGGCAGAGCAAGCAGGCGCGGATAACCCGCTGGGGTACCACATATGGAAAGGGGGTCGGGCAATCTGCCATTGGCAACACGCTCCAGCGTCGCCAGGTATTTTTTCTCCCACTCCTGGGTGAGCGGTGGAAATTGCCGCACACCCGCTGTACCGGCACGACCGTCCGCCGGTTTGGTTGTAGACACGTCAAACATGCCGCCATTGCCCTCGTAGCGTTCCCAGACGCCACCCCAGTCTGGCAATGCACTGTTATCGGCGGCACCTGCAGGGAAGGACGAAAACCACAGCGCAAGCCCGGCGATAGCGGCCTGGATCCACTTGCTCAAGTGATGTTTTACCGGCATAGCTCCTCGCCTTATTTGAAACAGCTACCCGATATTAGTCCTGCGGGCTCTTCGGATCAAAGGCATGCGGGGCGGTCATGCGCGTATGTTGCGACCAGCGACACGTGCGCTTGAGTCCAGGATAATTGCGATCTAGTCTTGTGACTTCTCCGCCGCATTCTGACGGTCTTCAAGGAGCAACGAGTGCCCGACCTGACCCTGTTCTATAGCCCAAGAGCATGCTCTCTTGCCTGCCATATTGCATTGGAGGAATCGGGGCTGCCTTTTACGGCGCAGCCGGTTCGTATCCGCAAGGGTGAGCACAAGCTGGATGATTACCTGGCACAAAATCCCTGGGGAAAAATACCGGCATTGAGAATTGATGACGAAGTGTTGACCGAAACCCATGCCATTCTCTCTTATATCGCCGATACGGCTGGGCCGGATTCCGGGTTAATTCCGTCAGGCGATCCTTTGCGGCGTGCACGGGCGCACGAATGGATGAATTTTCTGTCGAGCACCGTGCACATTGCGTTTCGGCCCCTGTTCAGGCCGAACTACCTGATCGGAAACCCGGATCTGTATCCTCAACTGCATGCGGTGGGTATTCCAAATCTTCACAGGACATTGCTCGAGGTCGATCATCGTCTTGAAGGAAAGACCTGGGCGCTTGGCGACAACTACAGTGTCTGTGATCCGTACCTGTTCGTTTTCCATATCTGGAGTCAACGTGAAGATGTTGTTGAGCATGTCGCTGACATGCCGAACTGGATGGCGCATCGGCAACGAATCGAGCAGCGTGTTGCGACCCAGACAGCGCTGGCCCGGGAAGGTATTACGCCCGAAAACGTTCGCTTGAAGTGAGGATGTGGTGACTCGGGAAGCAATAAATGTGCGCAAGAGACAAACCGCGTGAGCCTGGTCTACGCTGGAATATGTTGTCATGCTCCGGGCATAACCAACCGCCCTGCGAAGGCCGATCCGACTGATCTTGAGTCTCTCAAGTTTGAATTTGAAAGGCTCCGCCAGGAAATAGAAGCGGCTCGGCCGGATGTGCTTTTCATTGTGTCGGCGGAGCACTACGCCAATTTTTTCAACAACAACATGCCAACGTTCTCCATCGGCATGGCGGATTATTACGACGGCCCGATCGAGGATCCGCAGTGGCTTGGTATTGAGAAAACACGAATCCCGGGAAATCGTGATTTGTCCCGGCGATTGATCGAAGTGGTTCTTGAGGATGTCGACGTCGGTTTTGCCGAAGAATGGAAATTCGATCATGGCATTATGGTGCCGCTGGCCCACATCACACCGGCTTTCGATTTTCCGGTAATTCCAGCGAACATCAATTGCCAGTCTCCACCACTGGCGCCGTTACACCGCTCGTACGCTTTTGGCAAAGCATTGCGGCGGGCTTTTGACGCGGTGCCAGAACGCATTGCGCTACTCGGCACCGGTGGTACCTCGCACTGGCCATGCACACCGGACAGCGGCAAGATCAATGTGGAATGGGATCGGGAGTTTCTCGCTCGCTGGGCGGCGCAGGACGAAGTCGCCATGACATCCTATCGAGACGAGGACGTCCTTGCCGTTGCAGGTCATGGTGGATTTGAGATCAGAACATCGATTGCGGTTGCCGGCGCTGCGGGGGGCAAGGGAGACATTCGATTTTACAAACCAATTCCAGTATTCGCTTGCGGATGCCTGATCGCTGTAATGGACGTGGAATAAGAGGTCCGGAGATTTTTGACGGCACCCACGGGAGCAGTGCCAAAAGCATTCTTGCAGGCCGCTCGCGCGTAATTACCGAGCCCCGTCGTCGCCCATCCCGCCTTCGAGATAAAGCCGCGCGCTTTCCATCGTACAAGGTGCCTGGATCACGTCCCGATCTGCCAGTTTCTTCCAGCGATGTATGAATGTTACCGGTTCCGTCAGGTACACAGGATCAGTGACCGTAATCTCCGCCAGGAGAAACAGCCCGTCGTCGGACAGAGAAAATCGCTCCACTAACTGCTTCTGCTCACTCGAATCGATGCCGGTATGCGAACCCCACTTGTCGGCGATAAAGTTATTTGTCTCGACAACCAGTTCTCCATCTTCAAAGCGAGCAACGGAATGTCCCAGCTTGCTTGGTTCGCCTGCAGATGCATCGCTGTCGAGATGAATAACACGAACATCTTTCATCAGCTCACGCTCAAATATAAACGTGTTGTCATCAGCGCGCGTGATCATGACAGGGTAGGGGACAATCATCGCCTTCGGCGGGCCCGGGTTGCCGCAGGTCACCATCGGGTTCTGGTCCTGGTGAAAATTATCGACGAGTTCCTGGCCTTTTGCTGACAATGGCCAGTCTGTCGGTGGTTTGTAATGCGGGTTAAAGCCACCAATATCCGATCGCTTCCACAAACCTGTAAAGTCAGTCGAGGCAACTACACTCGATTCAGCCATCTCTTCCATGGAAAAGCGCTCACCATCGCCTCGCTCAGCCCATTTGAGCCCGGTGTAGTGTCGACTTTTACGACGATCATGCGGGCCCTCCCAGGTGATCCTGTCGCCTGGCTTGAATGTGTTTCTATTCCAGCCGCGCTTTGCCATTCCGGGTGGGTGCACCATCTCGATGCTGTACTCAACAATCTCACCGGCTTCGTTTGGCGCTTTCACTTTGAGAAAAACATGCGGCATTGTCCAGCTGTAACGGACAACCACACCGCTATAGGTACGAATATCATCCATGTCCAGATTGGAATGAGAGTGATGGGCGAGGGCAGGAACCATTGATAACACGCCGATAGGGAGCAACAGGATCCGGATCAGGTTCTTGATGTGCACTTTCATGGTTTTCTTCCTCGCCTCATGGGCAATTTTGGCGGTTCGCTGCAAGTAGTTACATGCCAGGCAACAGTTCTCTGTCTGCCGGTAGACAGTTGGCTTCCCTGACATCCGCACGCAACAAGCGATCCCGGAATTTGATATGCCGCCATTCGCCAACCCAGTGTTCCGGATCTGTCATGATAAATTCGAGTTTCAGCGTGTTGCCGTCATTCAGCATCGTGATTCGTTCCGTAATCTTGAGCTGGTCGCCGGTGAAAACGCCTTGTTGAATAAGGTGTTTCTCGTCTGTGAAGCCTTCGGTTTCGACAACCAAAGTATCGTTTTCCCAATGACCGAGAGACTCACCGCTCCAGTTCAGGTCCTGATGTTCTTCCGGCTCGCGTTCCCGTCCGTCCAGCCAGATCGCACGGTACTCGTTATTGAGGCGCGACAGAATAAAAATGGCGGTTGGGTACTGCAACATCATAAGTGGGCCGTAGCGTGTCATCAGTCTTGGCATTCCGGCGGGATAGCACTCAGCGGTTGGCTCGAGATAGCGTCTGCCGGCTTTCGCATACGTCAGGAATTCGGCATACGTTGCTTTGCCTTTAGCGGTGAATTCCGGGTGTGGCTTGAACTCGTACCAGCCATACATCGGTCGATAATCGTCTTCGCCACGAAACTCCCAGGTGCCGGTGAGATCGAACGGCGCAGCGGGGCGCGATTTGGCGAGATTATCGGGATCCAGCGCCCCTGGCCCGGTCTGGCGGGGATTATCGCCAATCATTGGAAGCTGCCTGGGTCGGGTTTTTTCTTCCCGCTCGGCCCATGTTTCTCCCTCCGGTGGTGGTTCCCATTCGAGCAGTGCCGGAATCGTGCGTTGCCGGGGTGCCTCGGCCGCATAGTCTTCACCAATGCCGTAGGACGCGCCGCTCGCTACAGTAATTCCCTGCAGCAAGCCTCCAGGAGCACCGGTCTTCAGCGGTTGCACGACAACGGTAATTTCATCACCGACGTTGATCATTTTCTTGTTGAGCCCTTTGCGAGCCAGAATTGACGTGCCCGGCCCTTCAATCTTCCAAAGTACCGTCTCGCCACCGGCGTTCGTGACATCCATGTTGATTGCCATGTGCGGATTGCGCCAAATGAACCGCGTGACCGTGCCGGTGACGGTGACTGTCTGTTGCGTATCAAACGCGACGCCGGAATGATGAGCGTGCGCGCCGTTGATGCAGGCGAAAAGCAGCAGAGTCGCTAGCGCGATCAGGGTGCGGTCAGCATTTGGCATCACTCGTCCGGTCTGTCTGCTTTCGCGGCGTCGAGGATGGTTACGAATGTCGGTATGTCCTGCGTTTCCGGCGGATTGTCAGTGAGTGTCCTGATATAGGCGTAGACATCTCGTGCCTGCTCGTCGCTCAAGGCATTGACCCCATAATTGGGCATGCTGTTGGCGGGCAACGTCGGATTGAGTTCGGCCCTCTGCCGAAGGAAGTTGATGAACACGGTTTCGTTCACCAGCATCCCGCTCACATTGTTTACCAGCGGCGTTCTGCCCAGGCCTTCATAGCCATGGCAGCTGTAACATCCATGCTCATTGAAGACGGCGGCGCCTTTTTCCTGGTCACCTGCACAAGCAGACGTTGCAATCAGCAAAGACACCACGCCTGTCAGGCAGCTGCTCAATTTCATCGTCATGGTCATGTTCCTTGCTACCTGTTGTGTCAGTGATGCTGGCTTGTCGTTTGCAGCATTTTCATATTAGCGGGGCTGTGTGAGCACATCGATCAGGTAGGGTCGACCTTCCTTCACGGCCGCTATGCCCCGCTCGTATGCTGCGACGAGTTCCGCCGGGTCGGAAATCGGACCCTCGCTTTCTACACCGTAGGCTTCGGCCATTTTTGCGTAGTCAATAAACGGGTCTCTCAGCGTAGTGCCGATGTGTGAGCGGTCCGTGCCCCGGCCTCGCACACCCGCCATGTAATGCAAATACATGACTTCCTGATGCCAGGCTCGATTGTTATGCATGATCGTTAACATCGGCAGTCGATGGTGTGCTGCAGTCCAGAGTGAACCCGGCGCGTAATTCAAATCACCATCGCACTGAATGTTAATGACGATCCGGTTGCGCTCGCGTGCCGCAAGACCCGCACCGGCGGATGCCCCGATGCAATAACCAATGCCCCCGGCGCCGTGCATGCCGAGATAACTATAGGGTTTGTTGTGATCCCAGAGTTGCACGTGATGCCTGCTCGAGAAAACCGTTGGCGATGCAAGACACCAGTCTTCATCCATGATCAGCGGCCACAAATCGGCATACAATCTCGCCGTGCTGATGGGGCTGCCATCCCAACCCTTGCGTTTCGACTCCAGTGCCTTTTCAAGATCCCTGATGCGGGCATCATGGTTGGCATTGCCGTGCTGTCGTACCCGATCAGCGATCACCGTCCGTTTCGATGCCGTTAACAAGCGGGTGGCTTCTGCGGTAATAAGCGGGATGCTTGCCTCGGCATCTGCACGGATGTCATTGGCCCTGAGAGTTGCTGCAATGCGGTCCCCCGCTCCTGCCGGCGCAGAGCCACGTTCTATGACCGGATCTCGTACACCACCGAAACCAATTTCGGTCACATCGCGGTTGGGAATTGAGCGGATATGGGGGCCGATAATCACAACGTCTTCGGCGGCCGTTTCGAGACCCAGCGTGTAGTCGTACGAGGTCGTCGCTCCCATTCCGCACTGGGGGTGTCGTTGCGGAAAG
>SMVB01153202.1_pt1 | contig 24378 bp, 20 predicted proteins | sample 2456461 | NCBI WGS metagenome assembly SMVB01 (sample SAMN11095934, study PRJNA526329) | marine sediment metagenome | biome: Marine sediment; feature: Surficial sediment; material: Deep marine sediment; isolation source: Hadal surficial sediment | place: Pacific Ocean | collected 2014-05 | depth...
AGGCCCACCAACGACTCGGCTTCGCCGTGTTCGAACTTCGTCTCGCTCCATGCTCTTTCAAGGACATCGAATGATCCCGGTACGTGCCTACTTCAAACTCTTCTCCGGATACCTCCGGCCGTACCGCTCTCAAGCGGTGCTGCTTTCGGTCGTCCTGCTCACATCCATTGCGTTTCAACTGGTCAATCCGCAGCTGGTCAAACGTTTCATCGATGGAGCGACAAGCGGCCAAGCGACATCGGCTCTCCTGCCGCTTGCGATTGCGTTCATAGTCGTCGCGATTGTCCATCAACTACTGCTCGTGTGGGCGACGTACCTTGCTGAGCAGATCGGGTGGTCTGCAACGAATCAGATGCGATCGGATCTTGCACACCATGTAATGCGTCTCGACATGGGTTTTCACAAGGGCGCGAGTCCTGGCGAACTGATTGAACGCATCGACGGCGACGTGACTGCCCTCTCCAATTTCTTCTCATCAATGATGATCAAGGTCGTTGGCAACGGCATTCTCCTCGTGGGAATCCTGGTACTTCTGTGGCGAGAATCGTGGGTGATTGGACTGGCAATCACCGTGTTCACGACTTTCACGCTGCTAGCGCTCTTCAGACTCCACGGAATCACTGTGCCGTGGCACAAAGCCATCCGGGCGACAAGCGCCGAACTGTACGGCTTCATCGCGGAGCAGATGGACGGAACTGAGGACATCCAAGCAAACGGTGCCACAGGCTTCATGCTTTCGAAGTTCGATGCCATTCATCGAAAGTGGCTTCCCCAGGTGGTGCGTGGCTGGACGGGATGGGCCATGATGTGGAGCGCTTCATTGGCCCTCTTCTTCACGTCACTCGCTGTCGTGTTTGTTGTCGGCTCGTGGCAATTCAGCATCGGCACCTTGACACTCGGTGGTGTCTATCTCGTCTTTCAATACGTCAACCTCGCCAACGATCCAATTGAGTACATCCGAGAGGAGTTGATCGACCTACAGAAGGCTGGCGCGTCAATCGACAGGGTTGAAACGCTGTTTGCACGCTCCTCTGTGCTTGTCCAAAGGAACGATTTGCATCTGGACAAAGGTCCGCTGAGCGTAGAGTTCAGGGGCGTCACGTTTGGGTATAACGACGAAGCCGGGAACGAGACGATCCTCGACGATGTGTCATTTGACATCGCGCCTGGACGTGTTGTCGGTCTGCTTGGCAGGACAGGGTCTGGCAAATCGACGATTGCCAGACTCGTCACAAAGATGTACGAGCCACAAAGCGGCGCCGTCCTTATCGGCGGGACCGCAACGTGGGACGTCGACGTCGCCCACCTTCGGCAACGCGTGGCCATGGTGACGCAAGATGTGCAGTTGTTCAGGGCAACAGTGCGCGACAACCTCACGTTCTTCGATGCTTCAGTGAATGACAAGACGTTGCACGATGTGATTGAGCGCCTTGAGCTCGATGAGTGGTTCGCATCGCTACCCCAGGGCCTCGACACCATGCTCGACGCAAACGGCGGTGGACTCTCCGCAGGCCAAGCGCAACTGCTCGCGTTCACAAGAGTCTTCCTGCGCGACCCAGGAGTTGTGGTGCTCGACGAGGCGTCGTCACGACTGGATCCAGCCACCGAAGCTCTGCTCGAGAGAGCTGTAAACCACCTGCTGCGCGACAGAACCGGAGTCTTGATCGCCCACCGGCTGGCAACCGTGGATCGGGCAGACGACATCGTGATTCTCGACGGCGGCAGGATCATCGAGCACGGCGCCAGGCAGCAACTCGCTGACGACCCGAACTCCACATTGTCGCGACTTCTGGTCACTGGAATGGAGCAGGCACTCGTATGACGAACGAAGCCAAAATCTCGTTCTGGCGCGTCCAGGCCAGGATGATGGCAGCACAACCAATCCGATACGGCGTTGCTCTGTTTCTGTGGATTGGCATCTGGACGATGCCGGTACTCGTAGGCCTCATCGCTGCCCGATTCTTCGAAGCGCTCGTTGACGGCGTCGACAGGAACGGGGTAGCCATGGCTGTCGTCGCACTCTTCGGATACGCTGCTTTTAGAGCTGTCTTCATCGTGCTCGGCATGCGTAACCATGCGTCCCTCCTCTTCCGAGCCGGCAACACAATGAGACGCAACCTACTCGTGCGTATCTACGAGCTTCCGGGAGCAGTTGGCACATCGGAGACACCAGGTCAGATCGTCAGCAAGTTCAGGGACGATACCGAGCACATCGTGCAACCCTTCGACCTATTTGTCGATTTCGTGGGAGGGATTGTCTCCGGAACGATCTCGTTCGCGATCATGTATTCAATCGCACCCACGACCACACTCATCGTCGCGATTCCTGTGGTTGTCGTCGGTGTCGTCGCAAATCGCACTGGAGGACTCGTCCGCCGATATCGCACGGTCGCGCGTGACACGACCGAAGCTATTACGGGTTTTCTCGGAGAGACGTTCGGTGCGATCCAGTCGGTAAAGGTTGCTGGTGCCGAGTCTCACATGCTCTCGAGGTTCAACAGTCTCAACAACGAGAGGCGGTTGGCGATGATCAAGGACCGGACGCTGACATCGGTGCTCGAGGCGACCTTCAGAAGTACGGTGAATGTTGGAACAGGCATCGTCCTGCTGCTTGCGGCTGGCACGCTCAATGCGACAGGCTCATCGGGCATGTCCCTCGCGCAGTTCGCACTGTTCGTCTACCTGTTGGCACTCGTCACTGATTCTGCGTACTTCTACGGTGTGTATATCGCACGATCGAAGCAGGGAAGTGTCAGCATGGAGCGCCTCAGTGCCGTGATGGCCGGTCAGCCGTGGCAGCGCATAGTCAAGTCGACTGAACTCGGGCTCGACAGTGATACCCCCACTGCTCCACCGTATGTTGGTGTTCCCGAGCCATTCGAGTCGCTCTCGATTCGCGGTCTGACGTTCCACTACGGCGACACGCATCATGGAATTGACGATGTCGATCTCGACATTGCGGCGGGCGAGTTCGTTGTTATCACAGGGAGGATCGGATCCGGCAAGACAACGCTGGTCCGCACCATTCTGGGCCTGCTCCCGCGCGACTCCGGCACAATCACCTGGAATGGTGAGGAGGTCAATGAGCCTTCGACGTGGTGCGTACCGCCACGCGTTGCGTACACGCCACAGGCACCCAAGCTGTTCTCCATGTCTCTGCGCGAGAATCTGATTCTGGGATCCGACCTGGAATCCGGACGACTTGATGAATCGATTTACATTGCAACGATGGAGCAGGACATCGAGGCAATGACTGGCGGCCTCGAGACCATGATTGGTCCGCGGGGCGTCCGCCTCTCGGGAGGACAGATTCAACGGTCAGCTGCGGCACGCATGTTGACACGGCCAGCGCAACTGCTGGTACTCGATGACGTGTCATCGGCACTCGATGTCGAGACGGAGCAGACACTCTGGCGCAGGCTCTCCGAGACGAGAAAGGGTGTTGCATCGTTGGTGATTTCACACCGACATGCCGCTCTTGCACGAGCCGACAGGGTCATTGTGATGGAGAACGGTCGGATTGTCGCCGTTGGGACCGCCAGCGAACTAACAAAGACGTCAGAGACGTTCCAGGCGATCTGGGAAGGTCCCAAGAAAGGAACCAGGAGGAACGGTTCTAGCCACGCGTGATGGAGAAGATCTCGATCTCGAATGTGAGCGCTTCGCCTGCAAGAGCGTGGTTGGCATCAAGCGTCACGATCTCGTCTGTGATGGAGATGACTGTGACGGCTTGACCACTTGTGAGGAACACCTCATCGCCGACCTTCGCGTCACCCTGCTCGGGGTTGAAAGGAACTTCGATGACGTTGTCCTCGCTCCATTCGCCATACGCGTCCTTTGGCTCGATCCGAACTGTGCGAACGTCGCCCACTTTGCCGCCGCGGACCGCGTCGTCAAATCCGCCGATCACCTGACCGACGCCCACGGTGAATGTGAACGGCACACCACGATCACGCGATGAGTCGAACTGTGATCCGTCGTCAAGGGTGCCCACGTAGTGAACCTCAAGAATGTCTCCGTCCTGCACTATCAGCGAGTCTCCCTCCTGGGACTGGACTCCGGCGTCCACGGTCGTCGACGTTGCGGCTGAATCAGCGCCGGTCGTGGTGGTTGGATTGTCCGCTGGCGCGCCGTCAGAAGTGGCACTGCTGCATCCAGCACCAAGCAATGCCAGTGCCGACAAAGCTACAACGAATGTGCGAAGACGCATGGGTTCTCCAAGAATTGGTGGATACACCAAGGGTATCAAGAAGGGTGGCTATCGCGGGTCGCCGGACCCGGAGGACCGCAAGATCGTAAGACGGCATTGATTGGCACGCCTGCTCGCTGTTCCCCCTGGCGGCAAGGGCCGCCGGTCCCACCTTCAGGGGGGGACGAACCTGCGGAGCTTGCAGCCCATGTACCAACTACGCCCGATGTGTCTGCTCGAAAGGCAACCGTCCCTCGGGGGGTGAGTACCCTGCGGGGATGGCCACCTATACGCCGCCGGTTCGCGACATGCTGTTTGTGCTTGACACGATTGGGGATCTCGACTCGATACTAAATCTTCCAGATTTCGGTCATGTTGATATCGAGACGGTTGAGGGCGTGCTCAGCGAAGCTGCTCGTTTCTTCTCGGAGGTCTTTGCTCCAACAAACGAAATTGGCGACCGGAAAGGCGTGTCGCTGGAAGACGGAAGCGTAATCACGCCCGACGAGTTCAAACCTGTCTGGTCGAAGCTGGTCGAATCTGGATGGACCGCGGTGACCGGCTCACAGGACTTTGGTGGCCACGGCTTCCCAAGGACAATTGGACTGGCACTCTCTGAAATGATGACGTCAGCGAATCTTGCGTTCTCACTCATACCGATGCTCACTGGGAGCGGTATCACGCTGCTGACCCGACATGGCAGCGATGAACTCCGCGACAAGTACCTCGCGAACCTCATCTCATGCGAGTGGACCGGCACGATGGTACTGACCGAACCGCAGGCCGGGTCTGACCTCGGCGCGATACGGACCAAGGCGGTTCCCAACAGAGACGGCACCTACGCAATCAGCGGCACGAAAATCTTCATCACATGGGGCGACCACGATCTCGCAGACAACATCATTCACATGGTCCTTGCACGAACCGAGGATGCGCCTCCCGGTACGAATGGAATCTCACTATTCCTCGTACCAAAGTTTCGGCTTGATGCCGACGGTTCCCCGGCGGAACTGAATGAAATCGAAGTCGTGTCGATCGAGCACAAACTCGGTATTCACGCAAGCCCGACATGCGTGCTCTCGTTCGACGGCGCAACAGGATTTCTCGTCGGAGAAGAGAACCAGGGCATGCGCTACATGTTCACCATGATGAACCAGGCGCGCCTCGAAGTCGGGCTTGAAGGGCTCTCCGTAGCCGAACGGGCGTATGAACATGCAGCGGAGTACGCAAAACAACGCTTGCAGGGACGCGCACTCGGGTCCTCGGAGCCGTCTCCAATCATCGAGCACGCTGACGTGCGCCGGACCCTTATGACCATGAAGGCGTATACCGAATCCATGCGATGCCTGGTCTACGCGGCGGCGGCTGCCGACGATGTTCTTCACAGTGCACATTCCGAAGCGGAACGACTCGAAGCAGGTAACAGACTCGCGCTGCTGACACCGATAGCAAAGTCATGGTGCACAGACCGCGGCGTCGAAGTCGCATCAATGGGGATTCAAGTCTTTGGCGGCATGGGATTCATCGAGGAGTCCGGCGCCGCACAGTTCTATAGAGACGTACGGATCACGCCAATCTATGAAGGCACGAACGGAATTCAAGCCATCGACCTCGTAATGCGGAAGCTGCCAATGGACAACGGCGCCGTCATCGAAAAGTACCTTGCGGAGATTGAGGCTCTTGATGCCGAGCTCGAAAGGGCTGGAGAGCCACTCGCTGGGGTGCGAACCGAACTGGCAAACGCTACAAAGGTCGTGCGCAAGGCCACGTCGTGGTTGAATTCGTCGCCCGATGTTCAGGCCAGAATGGCCGGTGCAACACCGTACCAAGAGATGCTCGGAACGCTCGCTGGCGGGTACTACCTTGCCGTGAGTGCACTTGTAGCGTTGCCCCATGTGGACAAAGACCCGTGGATGTCTGCAAAGGTCACCACAGCAACGTTCTATGCAACCAACCTGTTGCCGAAGGTCCATGGGCTTATCGGCTCGGCCATAGGGGGGTCGAATCTTATCTTTGCCATAGACCCGCAGTACATCGGCGGTTAGTGGCGTGGGTCGGTAGGGGTGTGTATGGCTCGGCGTTCAGACGCTCGAGTCGCAAGGGGCGAGGTTCCATCACTCCCGGTGGCGGAGTGGCGGAACCGAGCCCGCAGCGAGTAGTGATGCACGATCGTCAAGGCGTGCGCAGTCGATACGGACCTGTGCTCCTGATAACCGCTCCACGTGAGAGGTGGACTATTCCCGAGGCGCGACTACCTTCAGCGAGGGGCATACCTCCTCTACCTCGCCCTCGGAGCATGACTACAGACCAAACCACTGAAACCGCGACATCCTTCGCCTCCCTGGGTGTGGCACCAGACCTGGTTGCGGAACTCGCAGCGAACGGGATTACCACCCCTTTCCCCATCCAAGAGATGACGATGGCCGACGCGATCGCGGGAAGAGACATCACCGGGAAAGCAGAGACAGGGTCCGGAAAGACCCTTGCGTTTGGGCTTCCCATGATTATGCGAGTGGAGAAGGCCAAACCAAAACGTCCACAAGGACTTGTCCTTGTACCGACACGTGAACTCGCAGTGCAAGTGACAAGGGCCCTCGCACCCCTCCTTGCGTTACGGGGGCTCACTGCGGTCTCGGTGTACGGCGGAGCACCGATGGAATCACAGACGTCAGCTCTCGTCGCAGGTGCCTCTATAGCAATTGCAACACCTGGCCGTCTTATTGACCTCCTGGAACGTCGAGCGCTCGATCCACGCGACATCCGAATCGTCACAATCGACGAGGCCGACCAGATGGCCGACATGGGATTCATGCCCCAGGTCCGCGCAATTATGTCTCAACTACCCGAGAAGCGTCAAACGTTCCTTTTCTCGGCAACGCTTGATCACCAGGTCCAGGAACTCATCGATCGCTACATGACCGATCCGATTGATCATCGGGTTGATTCTGGCAGCGAAACAGTTGAGACGATGGAGCACCGATTTCTCAAGGTCCACTACATGGACAAGGCAAAGGTGGTGGCGGAGCTATCTCGCCACAACCACCGAATTCTGGCGTTTACCCGCACGAAGGCTGGTGCCGACCGCCTGTCAAAGGAACTCAAGGAGCTCGGTGTGGCATCCGCCCCCATCCACGGCGACCTACCTCAGCGCACCAGGGAGAAATCTCTGAGTAGATTCTCCGACGGAGATGTGAACGTACTGGTAGCGACAAACGTGGCAGCACGAGGGCTACACATTGACGGCGTCGACGTCGTCATCCATTTCGATCCGCCGGACGATCCCAAGACCTACCTGCATCGAAGCGGGAGAACTGCGCGAGCTGGAGAGCAGGGACTCGTTGTGACTCTCGTCGAGTGGGACCAGGTCAACGAAGTTCTGGGGATTCAACGACGGGCTGACCTGAACATTCCGATTGTCAAGATGTTCTCGAACGATCCGCGCCTAGCGGAACTCGCTACGTGGCAACCTCCCCCTGAGGAGGCCCCGTTCACCGCAAAGTCAATCAAGAAACGCAAACGACGCGGGTTCTGAGTCAACTCACCATCACACAGGAGCGCCCAATGGCCAACCAGTACAGCGAGCCGCCAGAACTGAAAATCGACCTGTCCAAGACGTACTCCGTTGTGCTCCACACAAGCGCCGGTGATATCACGGCAGACCTGTACGCAGCGGACGCACCTCAGACCGTCAACAACTTCGTATTCCTCGGGAATGAAGGCTTCTACGACGGCGTCATCTTCCACCGTATCATCCCGGGTTTCATGATCCAGGGCGGCGATCCGACGGGAACCGGTACGGGCGGCCCGGGATACAAGTTCCGGGACGAAACCCACTCTCGCACGAGCTACAAGCGTGGCACCCTCGCCATGGCAAACTCGGGACCGCATACGAATGGGTCCCAGTTCTTCATCATGCACGCCGATTACGGACTCCCCAACCAGTACACGATTTTCGGCGAGGTGACCGAAGGGCTCAACATCGTCGATGCCATTGCGGCGGGTGCAACCGGAGCACAGGACCGGCCACACGCTCCTGTCACAATCGATTCCGTCACCGTCACCGAGAAGTAGCCAGCCTCCGTTCGGCGAGGGACCACTGCGGGCGCACTGATTACTAGTGCCCTGTCCGGTAACGTTTGGGTTGTCGATGTCGATTCAGGGGCGTTGGTCGCAAGGACGCAGGACGAAGGCGTAGTCTGGACTGCGTTGAGGACGAGGACGCCGCGAGCGGCGTTCCTGGGCGATAGAACAGCGCAGAGGTTATCGGACAGGGGACTAGTGTCCAGTCATCATGGACTGGCTGATTGATCCCTTCTCACACGCTTTCCAGCTACGGGCTCTCGTAGCAGGCTCACTTGCGGCCGTCGTGTTCGCAGTTGTCGGGACATGGGTCGTGATTCGAGGCATGACGTTCCTTGGGGACGCGCTTGTGCATGGTGTCATTCCAGGAATCGCGCTTGCAGTGCTGTTCGACTTCAATGTGCTACTCGGCGCAGTCGGCGCGGCCCTCGTCATGATTGCCGGTATCAATTTTGTACACCGACAGACCGAATTCTCAGAGGACACCGGCATCGGACTGCTCTTCGCTGGAATGCTCTCGGTTGGCGTCATCTTGATCTCTACAACACCGAATGCGAGCCGGACGCTCACGGCCATCCTGTTTGGCAACGTTCTCGCGGTATCAGCGTCTGACATTGCCGTGCTTGCCGCTGTCGCGGTCGTATCGGTGGCCGGAACCATGTTGCTGTTTCGCAGACTGGTTGCCTTGTCGTTCAACGAACGAAAGGCCGAACTCCTCGGCCTCAATCCTCGCGCCACACACGCCATGCTTCTCGTACTGATCACTTTGGCGATAGTCGGCTCGTTCCAGACGGTTGGAACCCTGCTCGTATTTGGGCTAATGGTCGGCCCCCCCGCTACGGCCGCTTTGTTGGTGAGGAGAATCCCGACGATGATGATCACAGCGGGCGCAATCGGAGTCTTCTCTGTCGTCACAGGACTCGTAATCAGCTACCACGCTGACACATCTGGATCGGCGACGATGGCACTCATACCAATCGTTCTGTTCTTCACTGTGCTCGGCGCAAAAACAGTCACGACAAAACAACGTTCATCGGAGACCTCAGTCAAGAACTCAGCGACGTAGGTAACTGCCGCTCTTGCGTGTCACCTGATCGATGTCGTTCGTTTAGGAAGCTTTGCGACGCTCACGATCACGTAAACGTCGTCGCATGCGTCGGCGCTCGCCCGCGTCCATACCGCCCCACACGCCAGCAGATTGGTTGGTGGTCAGCGCGTATGACAAACACGCCTCGCGCACAGGGCATTCGGCGCAGATCGCCCGTGCTTCCTGGGTCGCGGACTCTTCTTCTGACGCCGGAAAGAAAATGTCGCTCTCGACACCGCTGCACGCCGCAGCTTCTCTCCAATCGGCGTCCGATTCCCACATCAAATCGCTCAACGTAAGCACGTGTACCGTACCCCTTCTCTATCCGTGAACCATATAACGACTATGGCGGTGTGTGTATTCCTTTTTTTGCCAACATACTCGGCGGATACGACACAACATCCTCCTGTCGAATTGGCAACCAGCAGAAGGCGGAGAACATGCCGTCCACATTCGCATAGGAACAGCTAGAGCGCTGCGGCATGGCTACTCTGTGCGCGACAGACCGCGAGTTTTGGGGGAGTACGTTGCCACTCACCATCATGTATCAGGGAGCCGACACGACCGTCGAGAATGACACGACGGCATTGATTGGTTCCGACGCTGCCTCGACCGTCCGCATAGTCCGGCCAGGCATTTCACGCAAGCATGCAGTGGTGTCCTTCGACGGGTCGGCGTGGAAGGTCGAGGACGCCGGCTCGCGCAACGGCATATTCGCTGATGGACAGAGAATTCAGACAATCGAAATTTCGGGTGCAACCACGCTCTACCTCGGGCACCCCACCGACGGTGAAGTCATCTCATTCGTGCCAGTCTCTGAAGGGGACCCAACCTCCACCGCCTCAATCCAGGACGAAATCGACGAGTTTGTGATTCCGACCGAAACAGCAGCAGCCACAACGTCGCGGCGTGATCGAACCTCTGCTACAAAAGTGCAGCAGACTTCAGCTGGATCAGCATCCGACGCCGAACTCGCTGCCCTGACCGCTGCCCTCCGGGATCAGATCAGCTCCGTCAAAGGCCTGACATGGTCAGTATGGGCAATGATTGCGGTCACGGCGGTGCTTTCAGTTATGACGCTATTTGTAGGGATTCTGGGGAACTGATGGGGAAGGTTTTCAGCTATCAGCTATCAGTCAGAAGGATGGGGCCCAGACGTTCGACAGCTAAGAGCCGAAAGCTAGACGCTTCTTCCTCATGTTTCAAGTTCCGGATTTTGTAAAAACTCCAATACCTCATCGGCAATTTCGTCGGCGGATGGTAGATCGTCGGGGATCTTGGTGGTCGTACCGACGCTGTTACCAAGACTCTCGATGAAGGCTGCTGCGTCCGTTCGCTGTGCGATTATCTCGTCGAGACGTTCAAGCTGAACTCGTGACTCCTCCTCGAGCTCACTGAGATCGAATTCCGCACCGACCTGTACTGCCACCTTCCGCAAAAGAGCGAGAACTCCTGTGTGATAGGGCCGACCGACATACTGCGGAACCTGGACCCAGTAGCCGATTGCCTCGATTCCGACCTCCTGGATTGCCGTCCGAAAGACGGTTCCAGCCGACGAAGGCACGACAATCTCATCGAGGAGCAGTTCGTCGCCGCCCTGTAGCAGTCTGGGGTCGGACGCTGTGCAGAAAACAGGGGGAACTTCGTCATGGCGAATCGGGGTAGGCACCGCCCCGAGGGTCACGAGATGCGACACACCGAAGCGCTGAGCGAGATTCGCAAGTGCGTCGGAAATCGACTCCCAAGCAAAATCAGGCTCGTTCCCCACCAGTACGAGTACGTCGCGCCCTGAGGGCTTCACATGGATGATCTCCGTCCGCGGCCACGACACAGTGTGCGGCAGTCCTGGACCAAAGCGAAGAATGGGACGATTCGATCGGTAGTCGAATATGGAGTCGGGATCGAACGTGACAATCGGCTGTCCCCCTTCGGCGAGCCAGTCGGCCGCGTCGCTCGCTGCTGAAGCCGCGTCGCCCCAGCCAGCAAGCCCGAACACCATGACCGGATCCTCAAGCGGGGGCGGGGTATGGAGGGTGTACAGGCTCATCGAATCAGGACCGCATCAGAGGTAAAGACCATTGCCGCGTTCGTCGCGCTCTCCAGCTTCAATCGCGCTTTGAAATCGCATCCGTTCGAGCTGCTGCGATGCCGCCATCTGCTGGGTAATAAGCGATGCCTGGATGCCATGAAAGAGACCTTCAAGCCAACCAACGAGCTGCGCTTGGGCGATACGAAGTTCTGCTTCCGATGGAGAGGACGTAATCGGAATGAAGACTGCATCGAGTTCTTCCACGAGGTCATCGGATAGAACCTCGCGCAGTTCACCAATCGACTGCTCGTATATTGCTACGAGGCGAACCCGGCCTGCCTCGTCGAGAGGTGCAGCCCGTACCTCCTCAAGCATCGCTCGTGTCATCGATGCGATACGTATCAGCTTGGACGGTTCCGAGACATGGGGCTGAGCCTCGGGCGTGTCTGGTGCAGTATCGTCGTCGGAAATGATCTCAGGTGTCACGGCGTCAGAGCTGGCGGGTTTCGCTTTGGAATCCATCAAACAAGCATACGGCAACATGCGACAGCGAATACGAGGATGGCCAGCCGGTGCGACTAGGTGGTCGCCACGAACCGAATCATGTGCCATCCCTCTGCGCCGTTTGGACGAGGTGCCACTCGCAACTCGGACTGGGTCTGGCCAGTCCTGTCGGTCGCTCTCACCCTCAGAGTGTGCGGTCCTTCAGATACATCTGTCTCAAACGCCCACTGAATCCAGCTATTGGTCGACAACGGCTCTGTCAACTCAGCGGTCTGCCATGGTCCGTCATCCATCTGTACTTCTACCTGTTCGATTTCGACGGTCGGCGCCCAAGCAACACCGCCGAATACGTATGTACCGATCGGTATACGACCGCCGGACTTGGGTCGATCCACCCGAGACTGCGTCTTGATTGGACCTTCTTTCGCCCAGCCGCGGGGAATCCAATATCCGTCGAAACCATCCCACGTCGTGAGTTCAATCTCTGTGATCCACTTTGTAGCGGACACGTAGCCATAGAGGCCAGGAATCACAAGGCGAGCAGGGAAGCCATGATTGGCTGGAAGAATCTCGCGATTCATACCAACAGCGAGCAGAGCATCGCGTCCGTCGAACGCAAGCTCGGTAGGGAACCCAGCGGTCCATCCGTCAACCGATCGGCCAACGATCTGGTCGGCGCCAGGCTGTACACCGGCAAGGTTGAGAATGTCGGGGAGGGGCACGCCCGTCCACAAGGCGTTGCCAACGAGGTGGTCGCCGACTTCGTTCGATACACATGCGAGAGTCGCATATTTCTCGACGAGCGGCATATTGAGAATGTCGTCGTACGTGAGCACAACCTCCTTGTCGACCATTCCATGAATGGTCAAGGTCCACTCCTCTGGGTCGATTGCGGGGACAACCAGCGCAGTGTCGATTCGATAGAACGTAGTGTTTGAGACAACGATCGGCGCAACCAATTTCAGATCGAAATCATTTTCGCCTGTGGGGTCTTTCTCCGCTGTGAAGGGCACGGGTAGATCGAGTGCTTCGAGCTGAGCCTCCGCCCTCGATCGTATCTTCGCCCTTCCGACACCGATCATGAGAACTGACACGGTTGCAGCTGCACCGACTGCAAGAAGAAGTCTTCGTCGCTCGATGCTCGGAATGTCGCCATCGGTGACATCGCGCTCTTTGGGCTTCGTCCACTCTCTGATGCCATACCAGGTGAGAAGACCGACGACTCCTGCGATGAGTGTTGAGACGACGACGATTCCGGTCTCAGCAGCGGCGTCACCAAGCTGGGCGGCGATTCCCACAATCGCGAACAGTGCGAACCCGATAAGGATCGGCCACGGAGACACCGAGGAATTGTTGCCGAGCAGCCAGCCAAACAGAAGCGCGACAATGACCATGCTCAACCCGAGCACGGCCTTGTCCGCGGTGCCAAAGGTAGAAATGGCGAACGACTCGAGCCATGCAGGGGTCACGTCGACCACATACGAACCGATCGACGAAATCGCTGACGGAATCGACGGCGATAGACCGGCAAGTAGCTCGGTGACGCCGAGGGTCACGGCGACACCAGCCGTACCTGCCCACGCAGATCGACGGCGCGCGTTGACTTTGGCCTCTATCTTCCCCATAGACCTAGATAACGACGTTGCTGGTGCATCAGTTCCGCCGTTCTCCAACCCAGGCAAGAAAATCATCGAGCTGAAGGCAGTTCACGACACGGTGCGACGGGACCCATCCCCTTCGCGCCTGAGCGACACCCCACCGTTGGTGGTTGTACGCAGATACGTGGTGCGCGTCCGTCGAGATTGCGAAGAGCACGTCGGTGGTTTCCACGGCACGGCGAAGCATCGGAGCCGACAGATCGAGCCTTTTCAGGTGGCTGTTGATCTCAAGCGCTGTGCCAGATGAGGAAGCGGCGGCGAACACCGCGTCAGCGTCAAATTCGATGCCGCCGCGCTTTCCGAGCATCCGTCCGCTTGGATGCCCAATCACGTTCACAGCGGGATTCTCGATCGCAGCGAGGAGCCGCTCGGTCTGCTCGGCGACGCTCAGCTCAAAGTACGAGTGAATCGACGCAACCCCAAAGTCGAATCCGTCCAGAAAGGTTGGGCTGTAGTCGATCGACCCGTCTCTTCCGATGTTGAGCTCGGCACCGTGCAGAATCGTGAGAGTCGGGTACGACGGACGGAGGCTCTCAATCTCTCTCCGTTGCCCGAGCATACGCTCTTCCGAGAGTCCGTTCATCACGAGGTCCTCTGCGTGGTCCGTGATTGCTATGAACTCCATGCCAAGTTCCACGGCGGCGTCGAGCATGTCGTGCAGGGAGCTGCGACCGTCCCCTGACCAGCTTGTGTGGACGTGCAGGTCGCCGCGCAACTCCTCTTGAGCAATGGGGGCCGGAAGTGTTCCGTTCTCGGCCGCAGAAATCTCCCCAGTATCCTCTCTCAGTTCAGGTGCTATCCATGGCAGGTCGAGTTTTGCATAGATGTCCGCCTCAGTTTTCGCAGCAACAACGTCCCCGGAGTTGACATCAGACAGCGAGTATTCGTTGAGCGTCATACCCCGTTCGATCGCTCTCGTGCGTAGCGCTATGTTGTGTGCCTTTGAACCGGTGAAATACATGAGCGCTGCGCCGAGCGACTCAGTTGGTACGACACGAAGATCGACCTGTACCCGATCTCCCATAACGATCGACGCCTTTGTCGTTCCCGATCCGAGAATGGCTGTCACTCCGGGCAGGTTGACGAACGCCTCAACCACGAGCGATCCTGAGTCGGCGGTGACAAGGATGTCTATGTCGCCGATCGTTTCTGAGAGCCGTCGCAGACTGCCCGCGTACTCAATTGTCAGTACTCCATCGACGCTTTCGAGTTCAGAAATCACACGGTGGGCGGTCTCCATGGCATCGGCAATCTCCATGCGAGAATCGTCGGAATGGAGGCCGAGGAGCGAGATTGCCTGTGCGATCTTCTCCTCAGATTTTTCCCCAAGACCGGGCAGGGTTCGTAGCTGCTGCTTCTCGATTGCGCGAGTCAATCCCTCGACATCAACAACCTGCAGGGAGTCCTGCAACAACAGGACCCTTTTCGGACCGAGACCAGGGATCCGCATCAACTCGATCATCGATGGAGGGAAGCGGTCCTTGAGCCGCTCGACCTTCGCAATCTCTCCGGTCGACGAGAACTCCAGTATCTTTCGAGCCGTACTGTCGCCAATACCGTCGATTTCGGTGAGTTCTGCGAGAGTCATGTCGCACACACGACTCGCGTTTGATGCGATTGCGTCTACGGCTTTCTCATAGGCTCGTGTCCTGAATGATTGGCTCTTTCCGTCTTCGAGCTTCGTGTACGAGATGAGTTCACGCAGCGCCGCCATCACCGATTCGTTTGATGGTGTCACAGCGACAAGAGTGAGTAGACGCCGAACGTGCCGATCAGGAGCAATCCCTCCACACGGCTTATGCGCTGCGAGGAATACGCGAACACGCCAGCAAACACGGCCGAGAGAACCATGATCGAGATCAACACAGGCGGCACCGCGGACACGCTGCCCGGGCCGAGAATCGCAGCGACACCGGCAACCCCAAGAGAGTTGAAGACGTTCGATCCGAGCACGTTCCCGAGAACAAGGTCCGATGCCCCTCTGCGCGCGCCCGCGAACGCAGCCGAGAGTTCCGGCAGGCTTGTGCCCACGCCGGTGATGAGACCCATGAACACAACGGACAAACCAGCTGATTCGCCGATTGACAGGACGCCGTTGAGCAGTACTCGACCAGCGACGACTGTGGCAGCAAGTGCGACGAGGCCAATAGCAACGTCGCGCCCAATATGTCGAGGCTCCTCGACAGTGCCCGGTTCGTGTTCGTCTGGTTCGGCGGCTCCGTCATTTGCCCAGTAGATGAGTAATCCGATGGCCACGAACATCCCAGCGACAAGACCGACTCCCTCCGAGACCGATACGGTGCCGTCTGCCAAGACGGCCGCAAAGGCGCAAACAGAACCGAGCATGAGTAATCCTTCACGTCTCACGACGGAGTGCGTTGTCACAAGGACGGATATCAGCGCTGCCGAACCGAGGACGAGCGTTAGATTTGCTGTGTTCGAAGCAAGCACGTTGCTCATCGCGAGTCCAGTTTCGCCCTTCGACGCCGCCACGATCGATACGACAAACTCTGGCACAGACGTGCCAAACCCAACGATGACAGCACCGACAATGACGGCTGAGACATTGAGCGCCTTCGCGAGGTTCACGGCGGACACAACAAGCCGATCGGCCGCCACCACGAGCACAATGAGACCACCAATGATCAGCAAGATGTCGTACGCCACGTCTGTACCTCCGTGGGGCGATGGTACCGCGTATCGATATTGCTCCAGTGATCGAACGGTCTGTAGCAGATGGCGACGGACTCATACCGACGTACAAGTCGTGAACCACAGACCTGAGTAGGCTCTACCACCGTGGCAGGCATCGATGAACCGATACATGAAACGTGGCTGGGCGGTGACTCGCTGGTTCCGAAACGCTTCGTACGGCCTGCCATCGAATTCACCCGCGTAGAGGCAGCGGGTGGGGGCATTCTTCTCGTCACCGCGGTAATTGCATTGATCTGGGCAAACTCGATGTGGTACGAGTCATATTTCACGTTGTTCAATGCCCCCATTGAGGTCGCTTTCGGCCCTGTTCACATTGCCGAGTCATTCAAGGACATCATCAACGACGGCCTCATGGTGGTGTTCTTCTTCGTCGTCGGCCTTGAAATCAAACGAGAGCTCGCCGTTGGCGAGCTGAACTCGCTCAAAAAGGCATCTCTCCCAGTAATTGCGGCGCTTGGAGGCATGATCGTCCCAGCATTGATCTACGTTGCGTTTGTGGTCGGAACCGGTGATCCCGAAGCCATCAAAGGTTGGGGGGTGCCAATGGCGACAGACATCGCGTTCTCTGTTGGCATTGTTGCGCTCCTGGGCTCGCGCATATCGGTGAGCGCAAAACTCTTTCTCCTCGCCCTTGCGATCGTCGATGACATCGGCGCAATCCTCGTCATCGCCGTCTTCTACACAAGCGAAATCGACTTCGGCTACCTCGCGTTTGCTGCAGCGCTGCTAATCGCTATTCACTTCGCCAAGAAGGCAGGCGTTTCAAGTCTGTTGTTCTATGTGCCCGTCGCCTTCGTCATCTGGTTCTTGTTTCTCGAATCAGGTGTGCACGCAACCATTGCCGGCGTCATTCTCGGACTCATGACACCGGCCTACGCCAAATACTCAGATGAAACGTTCAGACAGAAGATGGTCAGAATATTGAGCCGATGGGACACCAACAGAGCCTCCCCCGATTCAGCAGACCGACTCGATGCCGATGCCCGAGATCTCGCGCGCGTATCCATTGCTTCGATTTCGCCGCTCAACCGTCTTGAGCACGCGCTCCATCCTTGGTCGTCCTTCCTGATTGTCCCACTGTTTGCCCTGGCAAATGCGGGTGTCCGATTCGTAGGAAACGAAGCAAGTTTTGCCGAGCAGGTAACCGCGCCAGTTGCCCTCGGGGTCGCCATTGGACTTCTCGTCGGAAAACCGTTGGGAGTCATTGCTGCAACATGGCTTGGGGTCAAACTCGGACTCGGTGTACTGCCAAATCGGACCTCGTTCGCCACGGTGCTTGGACTTGGCATGCTCGCTGGCGTTGGCTTCACGGTGGCCCTCTTTATCACCGAGTTGGCATTCACCAGTGAATTGCTAACGGCAGAGGCCAAACTCGGGATCTTCATCGGGTCCATTGTCTCGGGCCTTGCGGGCTACGCCGTGCTTAGGATCTCCAACCCACTGAGACCTGAGTCGCCGGAGATCTGACATTTCGATTCCGATGAGACCGGGAACATTTGTCAACGCCACGTAGTTTCTCCTCCGTGAACACGAAACCGAACGCTCTTCTCATCGGGTGGCGTATGCTCTACGCTCGCCGCGTGGCTGCGCCCGATCCATCGGGCACCGCGGTTGTAGATCACACTCTGCTGGCTGAAGTTCTCAAGGCCGTTTCGGCTGACGGCGTCAGGGCGCTTCCGTCGGCGCTCTCGACACTCGGACGGTACCGCGACGAACTTGCCGCGATCAACCCAGACGGCCTCGACGCAGACGAAGCGCTCGCGTATTGGATCAATCTCTACAACGCGGGAGCGCTCTCCCGCGCGGGTGACGCTCGATCTCATGATTACGCATCTGTGCTCAGAGTGCCTGGCGCGTTTTTCGGCGTGTGGGCAACCGTCCAAGGCGTTACTTTGTCCCTCGACGACATCGAGCACGGAAAGATTCGGCGCTTCAAGGATCCGCGGATACATGGGGCGTTGGTGTGCGGTTCTGTGTCATGCCCAACGCTCAGCGGAACACCCTTTGTTGGAAGAGATGTCGACCAGCAGCTCGACACGCAGATGCGCTCGTATCTCAGTAACGGCGGCGCGGCGATCGATCGGACCACGAATACGATTCGTCTGTCACGGATTCTGAAGTGGTATGGGGCCGATTTTCAGCGGCCCAACGCAATGCCAACGCTTCGTCCGGCGCGAGCATCGAAAATGGCCGAAGCCATCCGGCCGTGGCTCGCAGAAGATGACGCGGACTACGTGGAGCTCCACCGGCCAAAGATCGTCTTCTCCTCCTACGACTGGGGACTTGGCTGCTCAATCACATGAGCCGCCCCCTGAGCAGAAGCAACCACGCCGAAGGTGAACACGGCTGTAGCGACGAGCGCAGCGGCCACGTCGTATGGGAGCACCAGACGCATGAGGTCGGACGATGACACAACCCATTCGCCATTTGGTCCGAACCCGACATTGTGGAGATATCGACCGATCGACCATACGCACACAAGACCGATCGCCAAACCTCCGACCACGGCAGGGCCCCGTCCCCACGCTCGGTATGCCCCTATGGTGACTGCCGCGACCACCCACGCAATGTCGAGCGCCGAAATCAACTGAAGAAACTGAGTTGACGGATCGAACCTCATCGCTGCTGACGACGCGAGGGTGACAAGACCGACCGTTCCGGTGACGAGAACAACCAGAGCGACTCCACTTGCGACGGTCTCCGTGATGTTGCCCCAGCCCGAACCGTTGAACCATCCCGAGGAACCAAGGGACACGACCATTTGGCTAAGCACGATTCCGAAAAGCACCAGCCCACTCAGCTGAACGATGAATCCTCTCAGCGGATCAGAACGAATGTCGACAAGTAGCAGCGGTAGCGAGACGAGCAGCCCACCAACAAGCCAAGGCACGGTCACGAGAATAGCCTTCTCTATGGGTGCCATATCAGACTCGGACCGAGCGTTTTCCCGTGTGTCCTTCATGGATTCGGCGATTCGCAATCCCGATGTATTCGGCGTTGAGCTCGTAGCCAACGAAGTGCCGGTTCGACTCAACCGCCGCGACGGCTGTTGTGCCCGACCCAAGGAATGGGTCGAGAATCAGATCGTTCTCGAAGGTATACAACTCAATGAGTCTGCTGGGAAGCTCTACAGGGAATGGCGCAGGATGCCCAACTCTGCGTGCCGACTCTGGCAGTATGTTCCATATCGACACAGTTGCCTCAAGAAACTGCTCCTTTGTGATCGTGTCCTCGCCCTTGCGAACCCGAGCGTACGAACCTTTCGATCCGACGATGACGTATTCGTGAATGTCTCGCAACGTCGGATTCTTCGCCGACTGCCACGAGCCCCATGCACACGATCCGCCCGCTGATTTCGCCTTCTGCCAGATAATCTCGCCACGCAGATCGAATCCCGTCTCTGTCAACAACGCAGAGACGTACTGGTTGAGGGGAATGTATGGCTTGCGGCCAAGATTGGCGACGTTGACCGCGACCCGGCCACCTGGCTCAAGGACACGGAACGTCTCAGCGAAAACCTGACGTAACAGGTCGAGGTACTCGTCGATGCCGAGATCTTCGTCGTACTCCTTGCCCACGTTGTATGGAGGGGAGGTGACCATCAGAGCAACACAGTTATCGGGGATCTGGTGCATGTCTACGGAGGATGATTCGAAAATCTGGTCGATCACTGATGCCGGCGGATCGGCAACTTCACCCATGTCCAAGGTGGTACCGGCAATGTGCATCCGACGCCCATAGTACACCGACGCATCATGCCCCTCGCGTTTTCCGGAACCGAAACTCGCTGTGTTCGTGGCCACGATTGCCTCCTGGACAGAACGGTAGTAGCAGGACCCACCAGAATGGTGGCAAAGGGAACGAGCGAAGGTTCTAGTTTCTAGCCAGCACAGATTCCAGAACGGTTCCGCAAGAATGGCTCAGCACTGCCCTGAAAGCTGAGGGCTGATAGCTCTCCGCTGACGAGAAACCAAGAACTGGAGGCTTCCTCCCCTACTTCACTACCGCCTTGTACGACCCGAGATTGATGAGCGATGCTGCGCTGGCGGGTGGGGGGTCGATGACGTAGCGCAGACCCTCCTCGCCTGGTGGGTGCACAAGGTCGATGAAGAAACGGTAATTCCATGCAACCCCGGCCGGGCGGGACTCGATTCGAGTCAGGTTCGCGCCCCGTAACCCAAGCTCCGTGAGAACAAGTGCGAGTGACCCAGGGGTGTGGGATCCGGTGACGACAATGGTCGTCTTGTCATCATCAGGATCCACAACAGGTTCGCCGACGGCAAGAACAACGAACCGTGTCGTGTTGTCATCGCGGTCGAGTACGTGCTCAAGCAGAATGTCGAGTCCGTGGGCCGCTCCCGCCCGGGGCGGTGCAAGCGCTGCCACAGATTTGTCGCCTGCTTCAGCGACCTGTCGGACGGCTCCCGCGGTGTCATGTGTCGGCACGACCTCGACGCCAAGTTCGAGCAGGGCGTGCTCGGCCTGAGCAAGCGCCTGGGGGTGGGAGCGAACCTCGCGAACGTCCTCAAGCTTGGCACCGGGGACTCCATGGAGTGCGTGGCGCACCTCGACGAGATGCTCAGCAAGGATCGAGAATCTGACATGGCTGTCGTCGCCTGGCAAGCGGTCAAGGACCGGCAAAACGGAACCCGTGGTCGAATTCTCAACCGGAAGCACGAGACGGTCGACCTCGTCTGCTTCGAGGGCATCGAATGCTGCCGCGAACCCCCTGTACCCAACGAAATCGCCATCGGGAAACAGCTCGGTCGCTGCCCTATAGCTATAACTGTGCGGTTCGCCCTGGTAGCCGATAATCATGACCCGAGACAGTATCAGATACAGAACGAAACCAACCAGCGACAGGTTCCCGAAATGTCGGCAACGCCCACCCAATCGCTTTGCCCTTGTGTCCCGTTTCGTTGATCGTGCAGCGGAGCATCCCCGGGGACGTCCGTGCATAGGTGCCTTTCTACGTCCTCTCGTCGAGCAACATCGCAATGTCTTGCACTATCACGGTCTCGTCTGCGCCTATCTCTTTGACTCCGTCATCCATCATCACGTAACAGAACGGGCAACCGGTCGCAATGATGTCTGGGTTCGTGGAGAGAGCTTCTTCTGTCCGTTCGATGTTGATCTTCTTGTCAGATTTCTCCTCCTCGAACCAGAACTTCCCGCCACCCGCACCGCAGCAGAATGAGTTGGTCCCGTTGCGGACCATCTCAACTCTGACGCCGGAGGAGTCAACGATCGTGCGCGGAGCAAGGAAGATGTCGTTGTGTCTGCCGAGGTAACACGGATCGTGGAACACAATCGTCTCGCCCGTAGATGTGGGTGTGAGACGTCCGTCCTCGACAAGCTGACTCAGGATCTCTGAGTGATGCATAAGCGTGTAGTTGCCACCGAACTGGGGGTACTCGTTGCCCAGTGTGTTGAAGCAGTGCGGGCATTGGGTGATGATCTTGTCGACACCGAGATCATTGAGTGTCTCAATGTTCTGCAGCGCCAAACCCTGAAAGACATACTCGTTGCCGGTTCTACGCGCAGGATCTCCGGTGCACAGCTCCTTTGCAGCAAGAATGCCGAAATCGATTCCTGCCTTGTGCAGCAACCTCGCAGTTGCGACGGTCACGTTCTTGTTTCGGTCGTCGAAGCTACCCGCACACCCAACCCACATAAGATATTCGGCTGTCACGCCGGGTTCCCCGAGTCGTTTGACCTCGAAATCGAGCTGGTCAGTCCAATCACCCCGCGCATTCTGATCCATACCGTATGGGTTGAACGAGTTCTCCATGGACACATACGCCTTGCCTAGTTCAGAGGGGAAGTCGGACTCCATGAGAGACAGATATCGCCGCATGTCGAGGATCTTGTCAACGATTTCAAGACCTGCAGGGCATGCCTCATCACAGGCACGACACGTCGTACACGCCCACAACTCCTCCGACGTAATCAGTTCAAAGACGTTGTCAGACGAAACCGTGATTGCCTCGCCATCACCGACGGTTGGCGAGATTGGTGGTTCCGCTGTCTGGGCAGCGACGGTGCCAAGTTTGAGAATAATCTCTCTGGGATCCAGGAGTTTACCCGTCTGGTTCGCGGGGCACACCGCAGTGCAGCGCCCACACACCGTGCAGGCGTCTGTGTCAAAGAGCTGCTTCCAGGTGAACTCAGCAACGGTGGAGACACCAACGGTTTCGATGTCTGTGGCCTCCATCAGGTTCGGCATCTCGCTCATTGCGCCCTTCGGCCGTTCCCTCGGCTGTAGGGCCAGGTTGACCGGGGTCGTGACCATGTGCCGCAGCTTGGTTGTCGGCAACATGACAAGAAAGACCACAAACACAACGGCGTGAGCAATCCACATCCCCTGGTGGAAGCCGGCTGCAGACGACGTCGGAACAAGGTTCGAGAGCGGATAGCCGACAAAGGACCACTGCTCGAACGCTGGTCTGCCGACAACGGCAATCCGGGCCGCCTCTGTGAGGAGCCCTGTGACTCCAATCGCGGCGAGCAGAATCAGGATCCACGCATCCTCCGGGCGAGTCTTCGACTTGATTCGAGCAGGCGGGTTACCGAATCTGCGTATCGCCGCCCAGGTGACACCGCCAAGAAATGCAAGGGCCGCAGCATCGAGGAACATCGAGTACCACTGATAAAAGTCACCATGGAGAAACTTCATGCCCACCGGAGCGAGGTGATCAATCTCGAGAATAACGGTGCCGAGAAAGAGAACGAGGAACCCGTAGTACATGAGGGAGTGCATCACGCCGGCTGCCGGATCCTCCATCACCGTCTTCATCGAAACGCCCTGCCGGAAGCGGTGAAGCCGTCTCTTGAAGTCCAACGCCCGAGTCTCGCTACTGCCGCGCTGCCAGCTTCGAGCTCGCATTGCAAACAGTCCAATCGACACCCCAAGGAATGTCGCGACCATGACGTAGAACATCGCTACGACGAGATCGGGGATATTCCCAAAGACCTCTCTGCCCACTTCGGCGTCTGACTCGGCGGGAAGGGTGCCAAGCCACCACAGCAGCAGCGTTCCAAAGACGGAGAGCACTGCGATCGCGCCGATCACACGCGACGGCGTGACCAACCTCGATTCGGTGTCGTCGATTGTCTCGGTGGTGGTCAAGCGGCTCCTCGTACAGACCAGCCGATTGTAAACGGCGGTTGGGACGCGTCGCCGCTTTGTGATCCAACAGAGCGAGCCACACCTGACCTGTCACCCAGACCTTCGTTGCCACCCTTCGGCTTCGCTCGTCCCTGGGCGATGTCGATCGGCGACCCAGGACAGGCTGAAAGCCCACACCGTGCGGCGTATACCCACTCGGCCTCCGTCGGCAGGGCCTGCTCCGCCCATTGCGCGTACGCCGACGCGTCGGCATGGGCCATGTGGATGTATGTACAACTGTTCATATCTTCATGTGTCTTTTGTGTTGCTATCGGCCGACCAGGGCCCTTGCGAAGAACATGAGGTTCGCCGGTCGTTCCGCCATTCGGCGAGTGAGGTACGGGTACCAAGCCTCGCCATAGGGCACGTATATCCGCATCTTGAGTCCGAGTCCGACGAGTTCAACCTGGCGATCCCTACGGATCCCGTACAACATCTGAAACTCCCAATCGCCTGGCCGACCTGATGCTGCGCGAATGACTCGGTTGATACGGCCGTCGTCGTGGCTAGCGATTGCAGGCAGGACGTCTGCGTAGCCCATGAGCTGATCGCTGAGCCGGTCAAACGAGGCATTCACCTCCTCGGCGGTCTGGAAGGCAACGTCCGCCGATTCCATGTACGCGCCCTTGCAGAGCCTGATGTGTCCGCCGAGGGCTGAGATGCGGTCAATGTCGTCAGCGGTTCTCATCAGGTATGCCTGGACCGCCACACCGAGGTTGCCATGTTTCTTTTGGGCGGCTTCGTAGAGAGCCAACGTTGTCGAAGTGTGAGCTGATTCCTCCATGTCAATGGTGACCGTTGTTGACGCTTCGCTGGCTGCAGCGGCAATCGTGTCAAGGTGTTGAGCGGCAACCGAGTCATCTAGACCCATACCAAGCTGGGTCAGTTTGACGGCGATATTCGCATCCAGACCCTTGCTCGAAATCTCACCGAGGCACGCAAGATAGG
>SMVB01092700.1_pt1 | contig 24356 bp, 23 predicted proteins | sample 2456461 | NCBI WGS metagenome assembly SMVB01 (sample SAMN11095934, study PRJNA526329) | marine sediment metagenome | biome: Marine sediment; feature: Surficial sediment; material: Deep marine sediment; isolation source: Hadal surficial sediment | place: Pacific Ocean | collected 2014-05 | depth...
AAGTCGTACTCAAAAATTTGTTAACTTACAACATGTTAACAAATTTCCTCTGTGCGCCTCTTCCTGGTCCTGACAAAAATAATCACTTAATCAGAGGTTCCCTAGTTCAAAATATGTGTCGCTCATTCTTCTAACACGCCTTCTATGACCCAGCCGACAGTAGATTACGATGTTATCGTCTTAGGCGCAGGTGCCGCCGGTTTGATGTGCGCGCTGACTGCGGCTCCGCGTGGCAGGCATGTGCTGGTGCTGGAGAAATCCAACAAGATCGGCAAGAAAATTCTTATGTCTGGTGGTGGTCGATGTAACTTCACCAATCTGTTTGTAGAGCCCGAGAACTTTCTCTCGCTAAATCCCCATTTCTGTAAGCTGGCACTGAAGCAATACAGCCAGTGGGATTTTATTGCCCTGGTGGAACGTTACAGTATCGCCTATGAAGAACGGCAACATGGTCAGTTGTTCTGTGAACATTCCGCACAGGATATATTGTCGATGCTGTTAAAGGAATGTGAGTTGGCTGAAGTTGAGTTAAGAATAAATTGCGAGGTGCTGGGGGTTGAAGCAATGACCGACAAACACGAGGCAACCTGCAATGGTTTCGACATTAGGATCAAAGGAACTGCAGTTCCAATACGCTGTCGATCCCTGGTGATTGCGACAGGAGCCTTGTCAATTCCCACTCTTGGCGGCAGCGGGTTTGGATACGACATCGCTGAACAATTTTCAATGGAGCAGCTGCCAATCCGTGCAGGGCTTGTGCCTTTTATGTTCAGCGATTCGATAAAACCAATATGTGATCGCCTGTCGGGCATCAGCCTGGAAGTCGAAGTCAGCTGCAATCATCAGGTATTTAAGGAAAATCTATTGTTCACCCATCGGGGCATCAGCGGCCCTGTTATCCTGCAAATATCGAACTACTGGTATCCCGGAGACGAAATAGAAATTAACCTTCTACCGGAACTTGACGTGTCTGACTGGTTAATCGGCGAGAAAACGAAACACGGTCACAGCCGTATACTTTCTCTATTAAACAAGAGACTGCCTAATTCACTGGTGACCGAACTCCAAACTCTCTGGTGGCCGGACTCGGCTGAAAGGCCAGTGGCTGAATTCACGGACAAACAGTTATTGGCACTCGGCAACCGATTCAACCAATGGGTGTTGAAGCCTTCAGCGACCGAAGGCTATCGCACCGCAGAGGTGACACTCGGCGGCGTCAGCACTAATGGGTTAAACAGTAGAAACATGGAAGCAAGCGCCCACCCCGGGCTGTATTTTATCGGTGAGGTTGTTGACGTCAGTGGTCAACTGGGAGGCTTCAACTTCCAGTGGGCCTGGTCCTCCGGCTTCAGCGCAGGAATGGCGGTATGATGTGCCCCCGCATTGCCACGACTGCATTAACCTCAGAATAAAATGTTAAGACTTTACGAAGTAAAATTGCCTCTGCACCACTCCGAAGACGAGCTGCGGGATGCAGTTATTTCGAGACTCGGAATTGATCCATCTGAGTTGACGGACATTTCAGTCTACAAACGCAGTTACGATGCCCGTAAAAAAGCCAAAATCCTGCTGATCTACCAATTGGATGTGGCTCTGGCAGAAAACATTGAAACGGGTGTACTCAACAGAATTTCTAATCCTTCACTGGTAAGAAGTAGCCCGGATACCCAATATCAACCAGTGGCTGAATTTACCTCAGAATTCCCAACCGGAAACCAGCAACGTCCAATCGTCATAGGATTTGGCCCCTGCGGAATCCTGGCCGCGCTACAACTTGCACAAATGGGGTTAAAGCCAATTGTACTCGAACGAGGCCAGGACGTCCGTCAACGCACCAAAGACACCTGGGGTTTATGGCGTAACCGGAAACTGAATACAGAATCTAACGTGCAATTTGGTGAAGGAGGCGCCGGTACATTTTCCGACGGCAAACTCTACACCCAGGTAAAGGACCCACGGTTTCTCGGCCGCAAGGTGTTAACAGAATTTGTGAAAGCCGGGGCACCTGAGGAAATACTGTTTGTCGCAAAACCCCATATCGGAACCTTCAAACTCGTGACCATGGTCGAACACATGCGTGCCGAGATCATTCGATTGGGTGGCGAAATTCTATTTGGCCAAAAAGTAACGGCGCTGCATCGTGCGCCAATTGTAGATGATTCAGGCTATACCGGTCAGATAACCGGAGTCACCCTCGACAATGGTGAAAAGTTAAACAGTCGCCACGTCATTCTGGCTATCGGCCATAGTGCACGGGACACTTTTTCAATGTTGCTGGATCTTGGTGTGTATATAGAAGCAAAACCTTTCTCGATCGGCCTGCGCATTGAACACCCACAATCGATGATTGATGAAGCGCAGTTTGGCGAAGAGACCGGCAACCCGATCCTTGGTTCAGCTGATTACAAGCTTGTACATCATTGCAAGAATGGGCGAAGCGTTTACAGTTTTTGCATGTGCCCCGGCGGTACCGTGGTTGCAGCCACTTCAGAAGAAGGGCGCGTGGTGACCAATGGCATGTCCCAGTATTCACGGAATGAACGCAATGCCAATTCGGCGATAGTGGTTGGCGTCACTCCTGAAAAAGACTACCCCGGACATCCACTGGCCGGAGTCGACCTGCAAATACAGCTCGAGGAGTTAGCCTATGAACTCGGCGGCTCCAACTATAATGCGCCTGTTCAGTTAGTTGGGGATTTTCTTAATGGACTGCCCACCAGGAAATTGGCAAGCGCCGTCCCCTCCTACAAACCCGGTGTGACACCAGCTGATCTGTCAGGTGCATTGCCAGAATTTGTCGTTAATGCTATTCGTGAGGCAATCGTCGCCTTTGACAAGAAGATCAAGGGATTCGCCATGAACGACGCCATTTTAACCGGAATCGAAACGAGAACCTCTTCTCCTATCTCTATCAAACGCGACAAAAGCTTCCAGAACATTAATACCCTGGGCTTGTACCCTGCAGGTGAAGGCGCGGGTTACGCCGGAGGCATTTTATCCGCGGGCATAGATGGCATTAAAGTGGCCGAGGCAGTTGCCATAGACCTGCTCAGACAGGGCTTTACTGGCAAGGCAACATCAGCTGGTTTGCCCCGGGCTGTCACCAGCGTCGAAAAATAAAAGAACTGAAGAATAGAAAAACAGTATGCCCGAAGTCTACGAATCTATAATACTCAATGGATCTAACAGGAATGTTGAGTATCTTGGTGTATACGTTGCCTGGTTAGTTACCAACAACCTTTTGTCTACAGCTATCGTGCAGGCTGACGCGAGTTCTATTGCAAGGGTTCGACTGCAAGACCTTAGCGGCCCTGCTTTTCTCACGACGATACTTCACGGAGAGTTGAAACAGGACCATCTCAATGATACAGGGCGTAAATTCTCAGAACACTATTTTGTATCAGGCCAGTACCGGGCAGATTACAATACCTGCAAAGTCCTTGGTGAAAACGACTGGCATGACTATGATGAAGTCTCACCAAAAATTTCTGCCGCGTTTCGTAAGTTCAACAAGCCAAAACCTGTACTAGTAAAAATGGTCGCTAAGATTCTTAAGTTCCCGGGGCGTTCCAAATAAATGGTGGTGGATTCGAAACGGCTCATTTCACCAGGCATTGTGGCAGTTATGACGAACCTCGCAGGTCAACTTCTTCGCCCAATTGCTCACCTAACCTGATCAACGCATTCTCCAGTGCGTCTATCCGCGCCTCAAGCTTACTGATTTGCTGATCCCGGCCCGCTACCGGTACACGCTGTACAACCTGTAGATCTTCGGACACAGATTCAACATCACCCTGCAAGAGGTGCGAGTATTCATGATCCTGCCGCCCTGTTTTTTTAGGTAATCGAGCAACAATTGACCCACCTTCACGAGCGATCAATGCTTTCAGGGACTCAACCACCTGCTGGCTGTCTTCAAAATTATGCAAACGTCCACTACGACTTCGTAATTCGCCTGGAGTTTGCGTACCACGCAACAACAAGAGACAAACGATGGCGTACTCTGCCTCGTCAAACTGAACTTCTGAAAGCAACGTGTTACAGAATCTCTGAGTGTATTTCTCCGCTCCATTCTTAAAGCCGGATTCGATACTGATCAGATGCTTGTCCTTAAGTTGATTGCACAATCTCTGCACGTCACCGTGGTTCAGTCTCATCATAGGATCACGGCTGGACTTCTGATTACAGGCAGTGGTCAGGCTATTTAGTGTCAAAGGGTATTGATCTGGCGTGGTAACGGCCTTCTCCATCAGGCAACCGATTACTCTGGCTTCTTCCGCGTTAAGCTCCATATTTATACTCCCCTAAATCCATGACTCATCAGTGGACACTTCAACTAACCTACTGTTTGTACATTTTCCAGGCTCTTCCTTCAGATTCACCGGGCCAGTCTCTAGCCAGACTCTTAAAGAAGGAATATGGATAATATCGGGCAGTCCCATAACCATCAAGTTATGCTGACAGACAAACTGCTGCGTTAGAATCCGTTTCTGAATAAATCTGATTTACCCAGCAAACATGGAGGCGGGTAGTCGGCTGGTGAGAACCCACGCATGAACTTACAACCTCAAACTGCACGTCTATTGATGCTCATCTGTTGTAACATCAGTGCAGCCCGATTCAGGAAATGTTTATGTCAATTAAAAGAAAGTCAGCGTCATGTAAGCCAGTACGTTCACTCGGTATTTTCATCTCAATTATTATGCTTTTCATTCCATTTTCCAGCACTGCTGGTTCAGATTCTGGCTATGAAGCAGGAGCTGCCCATCTGAAAGAACTAAGGAATACAAAGACGCCTTCAGCGAGAGCCAAAGGGGTTATTCTATTTGTCGGCGATGGTATGAGTATGGCGACTGTAACCGCGGCAAGAATCTTTGAGGCACAAGTGCGCGGGGAAAGAGGCGAAGAAAACCTGCTGAGTTTTGAAAAATTTCCCGCCACAGCATTGTCAAAAACCTACGCATTAAATCGCCAGGTTCCTGATTCCGCATCGACAATGACGGCAATGGTGACAGGAACGAAAACCAATTTCTGGACCTTGTCTGTTGATGAATCAAATACCGAAGAACTGTGTGATGTCGGCTGGCTGAAAACTATCCTGGAACTCGCCGAGGAGGAAGGGTTGGCAACTGGAGTCGTTTCCACTGCACGACTCACTCATGCGACCCCGGCGGCAACCTTTGCCCATTCAGCTAATCGCGGCTGGGAAAGCAAAACTGAAAATGAAGCATGCCCTGATATTGCAAGCCAGCTGATTGACTTCAAATATGGTGACGGTCTTGAGGTTGTCCTTGGCGGAGGAAAATCACATTTCATACCGATCAAGGCCGGTGGTAAACGAGAAGACGGCCGAAATCTCACGGAAGAATGGCAAAGCCAGGATCAAAGCGCCTTTGTCGAAAACACACAGCAACTATTGAACGTTGATCCAGATGTTAACCATCTACTGGGATTATTCTCTGCTTCACACATGGATTTCGAGCTGGCACGTGATAAAACACCTGAAGGGCAACCATCATTGAGCCAGATGACTGAAAAAGCATTAGAAATATTGATGAAGAATAAGCGCGGGTTTTTCCTGATGGTGGAAGCTGGCAGAATCGATCACGCGCACCACGGGACTTCTGCGAAAAACGCGCTTATGGAAACCGTTGAGTTATCCAATGCCGTTGACATCGCGGACCGGCTGACCGGTAAAAATGTTCTAACCATCGTTACTGCTGATCACTCGCACACCATGACCATGAGTGGATATCCTGAGCGCGGAACAAACATTCTCGGTTTCGCAGGAAAAGACAAAAATGGATTGCCATACACGACATTAAGTTACGCCAACGGACCGGGTTACAGAGCGCCACAATCTCTCGAGAAAGTGCGAACCGATCTCACTGAAGTCGACACGACAGACGATGAGTATCTTCAGGAAGCGTTGATAGATATTCAGCTTGAGACCCATGGCGGAGAAGATGTGCCGATCTACGCCAAAGGACCGGGTAGCCAATGGGTCCGGGGAGTGATGGAACAGAACGTAATCTTCCATATCATGAAAGCCGCGCTATTGGATTACCGTTAGAAGCAGATACGGATGCATTTGTGATTTTCTCTCGATTTACAAACTACAGAGTAAAGTCTGATACCATGCAAAAAGATAGCTTCCCTGGCTATCATTTGAAAACAAGTTGTTGTGAAAAGATGTTAAACCAGCAAAATTTATGACCCTGTAAGGAGACCATCATGGGCCGTGTAGAGGGAAAAATTGCCTTAGTGACTGGCGGGGCGTCTGGTATAGGCCAGGCGACCTGTGAAGTACTCGCCAGCGAAGGCGCAACCGTCATCGTATCTGATATCCAGGAAACAGAAGGGAAGCAGGTCGTCGACAACATTGTAAAAAAAGGTGGCAAGGCCTGCTTCAAATCCCATGATGTTGCGAATGAGTCTCACTGGCAAAGCATCGTTGAAGATATCATTGAGGAATTTGGCGGCCTCGATATTCTCGTGAATAATGCTGGCATTAGCATTCCATCGCCGATTACAGAAATGAGCCTCGAGTCCTGGCGACGCCAACGGTCAATTAACCTCGATGGTGTCTTCCTCGGAGTCAAACATTCTATTCCCGCAATGGCCGAATCTGGCGGGGGTTCTATCATAAACATCTCCTCTGTTGCCGGTTTACAAGGTTCGGCTGGTATGTCTGGTTATAACGCAACAAAGGGTGGTGTAAGGATATTCACCAAAGGAGTGGCAAAAGAGTGCGCCATGGGCGGAATGAACATCAGGGTAAATTCTGTACATCCCGGCATTATCGCAACTCCCATCTGGGCACTCAAAGAGCTAACAGCCGAACAAAGGAAAAACCTGGATTTCCCGGGCTCAGAAGGAGCCAATGCAGTCGATGTTGATGCAATGGCAAAGGCACAGGTGCCCATGGGCGTCGCTGGCACCGCAGAAGAAATCGCAAAGGGGATATTATTTCTGGCATCAGATGATTCCAGTCACATGACAGGCTCGGAACTTGTCATCGACGGCGGCATTACTGCATAGGAGAAACATCTTGGGAAGATTAGAAGGAAGGGTGGCTATTGTCACCGGTGGTGCATCAGGAATCGGACGAGCAACTTCGATAAAGCTCGCAGGCGAAGGTGCCACGGTTGTGGTCACAGACGTCGATGCTGATGAGGGTGAGTTAGTTGCTGAGAAGATCAGGAAAGCAGGCGACTCTGCGACCTTTCATAAACAAGATGTGGTGTCTGAAGATACGTGGAAGGAAATCGTTGCAATGGCACTCAAGGAGTATGACAGGCTGGACATACTTGTTAACAATGCTGGAATCGCTCCCGGTGGACCCATCGTTGAAATGACGCTTGACGCCTGGAAGCATTTGATGGAAGTGAATTTGGATAGCGTATTTCTCGGCACAAAATATGCTATCCCAGCCATGGTGGCCTCGGGGGGTGGATCAATCATTAATATTTCATCGGTTGCCGGCCTAAAAGGCGCACCTGGTTTAACTGCTTACAACGCAACAAAAGGTGCAGTGCGACTATTCACAAAGGGTGCTGCAAAGGAATGCGCTGCCATGGGTATCCGGGTCAACTCTGTTCACCCGGGCATTATTGACACCGCCATCTGGGGAAAGATGGATGCCAGTATGAAAGAAGGTGGTGGTACTTCCATCCTGCCACCAAACGATAGTGGTGCTAATTCTCCGGACACAGAGGCGATCGCCACACTCTTCCAGGTTCCCTTAGGTCACGCAGGCAAACCCGAAGAAATCGCCGATGGTATTCTGTTTCTTGCCTCAGATGAGTCGAGCCATATGACCGGTTCAGAACTTGTCATCGACGGTGGATTCTCCTGCTGATTCACATCACAAATGGATTTACCTTAAACAGGAATGAGTGAGCCCCGGCGAACATCACGTAGGTAACCAGGCCGATCGCTACGACCTTCATGTCTGCGGCAACTGGCAACTCCTCTGTTTGCATCACCGCTCCCCGTGCATTGGCGGTGATGATGTGAATGACCGCAAAAACTCCTAACGGTGCAAAGAGGACAATACTGGCCTGGTCTCCATTGGCAAATAAATGAGTTGTAGACCAAATCAGTACAGACCACATCATGGGATGGGGTGTAAATCGTTTTATGTTGCCCGGTACATTCGCAGCTACTATCAATATCAATGCAGGGACCATCGCCACCCAGGCTACATAGCGGGACCATTCCGGCGGGCTCCAAACGTGAATATATTCCGCATAAGCCTTACCGTAAATCATCAACCCCAGCCCGATAAGCGCCATTAACGAATACACGCCCTTATAAGCTTTTTCACCCATCCCCTCAAACAAGGCGGTCCGCAATGGCACGATTGATGGTACCAGGTGTATTGCTATGAAAAGACTGACTCCGATAATTAGCGCTGTCATGATTTACTCTCTAAAAAATTGTCTTCGCGTTGATAATTGGCTCTGCCTGGTTTCGCCTACCTATTCAAACACATCAAGGCATCCATAAGTATCGTTCAAATACTGAAGATTGAGTCTCGCACTATTCTGGCCTTATAGTGTTGAGTATTACCGTCCCAGGAGAAGAATGTGGATTTACCGGTTGCCGATCAATGGTTCGTGCGTGAACGAGTCGACGAAAATATTACCTTGCTCACGGAACCCCATGTTCACCCGTTCCTTCGCTGCAATATCTGGCATGTACGTGGGCGCGACCGCGACCTGTTGATTGATACTGGTATGGGGATCAGCAGCCTGGCCCAGGCCGCAAAAGACCTGTTTGAAAAGCAGCTCAGTGTGGTGCTCACCCATACTCATGTTGATCACGCCGGTGGTGCACACGAATTTGACTCCTGTCTTGTACACCAGACCGAGTTAGAAACTATTCGTTCCGCGCTCGATCGGATGCCACTGGAAACCAACCTCTGGCCTGCAGATATTCTTGCCTTCATGGAAGAAGATGGACCGATTGGTGATTATGTTATTAGTGCGATACCTTCAAGTTCATTTGAACCGGCGGCTTATCGACTACGGCCTGCCAAGCCCATGTCCACGATCGACGAAGGTGACATTATCGATCTGGGCGACCGGTCATTCGAGGTATTGCATCTGCCAGGACACTCCCGCGGCAGTATCGGCCTGTGGGAAGAATCCACAGGCACACTTTTTTCCGGGGATGCGGTGTACGATGGGCAATTGTTAGATGAACTGCCTGGTAGTGACAAGGAGGTGTATCTAAAGACAATGGAACGACTACTCAAATTGCCTGTTAATGTTGTTCACGGTGGGCACGTCAACAGCTTCGGCCGTGGACGTTTACGAGAGATTGCAGGCGCCTACCTTGAAGGGCGCCGGCTGAACTACTCATCAACAGCGAATCACTAACTCCCCAGGCCGTCGTTGTTGGCACCTGTTTCTCCGCAATGGCAGCAATATACTTAACCAGGCCCCATTCCGAGTGGCAAATTATGTTGTGGAATAGTCAGGCTGACTTATTTTGGAATCTCTGTAATCCAGATAGAGAAATGTCGTCATAATCATTGTGGCCAAAACGGATGTGACCATTAATATAAGAAGAAAATCCTGCCAACCACCTTCTTTATTGGCGACCGCACCGCCAATAAAATCAAATATCATCGCACCAAAGTAGGCTAAGGCATCAATTAAGCCAACCAGTAATCCACAATGTCTTCCACCAAAGCTGATTGAAAAAACACTCATGGGGATATAATAGGCTGGGGATATAGCGAAACCAAAGATAAAGATTAAACCAATAGTAAGAATCAGCTCAAACTGATTGCCAAAATCATTTGCGCCAAGAAATCTCAAACTAAGAAGACACATGATGGCGATAACCAGAGTTCCACCCATAACGATAACAATATTTTTCTTTGACAATTTGTCATAGACAAAACCCCCAAAAAATACTGCGATGAGACAACCCATGGGAAAAGCCGAGGACGCCATACCTGCATGTGCTGGCAACAATGCAAAAGTCTGACTGAGATAAATCGGAATGAATACCTGAAATTCAAACAGAACCGCCAGGGAGGAAACCCCAAGGCTGATCAGCCAGAAGCGCGAACTTTTTACAAAGAAGATGATGGCAGCTAAAGTCTCTGACTCATCGAGAGGATGCGCCTTTGACCAGGTAGTTGGCGTGCTTGTCGTTTCATCAGAGCCTGAATCTGTTTCACTGAAATCGTTCCTCACGCTTTTTAAGAACCTCGGCAGCGTGACAGCAATGATAATTGCGATTACGCCAGCTATGAAAAATAGCCCTCGCCAGGACATTACCAAAAGTAAACTACTTAATAACAAGGTTGTTGCAACGGAGCTAATTCGAGAGCTTGTGGCGATAAACCCCCAAACTCGACCATGCTTTGTCTGGGTGAACCAGGTACGAATGATATTAGCCATTGATGGCCAACCGGCAGATTTGGCAAATACGGTGAGAAAATAGAACGCAAAAAATGCAGTGTTAGTCGATAGGGTCCCCAAAGCAAAAGTAGTGACCGCCGCGAATCCAATCGATGAAATAAAAACCTTGCTACCACCTAACCTATCTGCCACAACACCGTTGGTTAGCTTGCCAACCAGGTTTCCCGCTGTGCCCCAACCCAGTATGGCGCCAAAGCTTGCAGTATCCAGTTGTAAATCAGGGTCCAGTATCATGGCGGGACCAGCCACTCCCATCACTGTGCGACAAAGCATCAGCATGCCGTAACCGATGCACATACTAACAACGATCTGGACCTCCAAGCTAAAAGAAGTCTTATTATTATTCGTCATAGCGAACATCTTAATTTCCTAAACCCTGGTAGTAATCTATTCTTCAAATCTATTCTGACCTCAAACATTCTGACCAATTCTAACCAAATTAAGCTTCATGTCTCCACCTCGAAGGTTCTCATAATATAGAAACATTTTAGAATCGTTTGGCGTATTGCAAGAGGACAGTGATGGCGGGGATGCTCGCGATCAACAATAAGCAGACCATGCTTCAATGGCTAATCGCGTATTCCCTCACTTCCTGGCGGCGGTTTATGCAGGAAACTGCCGAGAATACCCAGACGATCTGTTAATTCAATCTCCTGTCCATCGCTGGTGAGGAGGGGCCGTGGCGGATCAAATTTCTGTGTCAGCGGTGTCACGATGAGCATTGTCAGCAGGCAGGCTGCCATTCCCAGCAGGTCTCCGGGATATTCCGGCCACATGAGTCGTGAAGTAAACCATACCAGAAGACCGGCCAGCATCGCCGCCAGTGCCCCGCTACGATTAGCGTCTTGCCACCAGATGCCCAGGACAAAAGGAACAATCACTGCCGCAAGCAAGACGGCATTTGCATCCAGAATAAGGTTGTATATTGCCTGAACCTTAAGAGCGATAACCGCTGCGATCACTCCAATCACCGGTATGGAACCCCTGGCCCATATCATCCTCCTGTGTTCGTCTGCATCAGGCCAGAATACAGGAAGGATGTTCTTGCTGATGACACTTGAAGCCGACAACAGGGCACTATCGGCACTACTCATAATCGCCGCCAACAATGCACCGACGAATATCGCCATCAGGACAGGGTGCAGGTGTTGCTTTGCCAGGGTCGGGATAATGGTTTGCTGATCTTCTATCCCGGGTATCGAAACGCTGGCGAGGAGACCCAACATGACCGGCATCATTGCGATAGCAAGAAAACCGATACTGCCGATATAAAATGCATTCTGGGCAACCTGTTCGTTGCTGGCAGAAAGACCGCGCTGCAACAGTGACTGGCTGGCAAGATTAGCTATGCCAATGATAGACCAGGCCCGAAGGTACTGAAGCCATGACACCGCGTCATTCGTTTCCGGCAGCATACGAAATTTATCAGCAGGAACCGCTGACCAGGCGAGTGTCCAGCCACCCATATCCACGATCACGACTACCAGCAAAATGATAAGACCGGTAACTATCACTCCAAGTTGAACAAAATCAGTGAGTACGACCGCCCACATGCCTCCGGCGGCTGTATAGATGAGAACAATGGAACCACCGATAATAATTCCCCATTCGAGCGGCAAACCCGTGAGCGAATTAAGCACCACGCCAAATGCAACCATCAGCGCACCAGCCCAGCCAATGCTCGAGGATGCCATGGCAATGGCTGAAAACAGTGCGACAGCCCCGCCAAATCGAATTTCCATGAAGTCGATGACGGTGACAAGTTTTAAGCGGCGTACGATGCGGACGATGAACAGACCGACCAGAGCCAGGCCTACCGCTGCACCAAATGGGTCTGCGATAACAGCCAGCAGCCCACCGTTATAAGTCATCCCCGAAACACCAAGCATCGAACCGCCGCCAATCCACGTCGCCATGATGGTTGCGCTACACAGCCAGAGTGGTAGCGAACGCCCGGCTATCATAAAGTCTTCAAGCGAAGTCGCTCGTCTGGCTGCATAAACGCCGATTGCAAGCATGGCTGCGAGGTACAAGCCAACTCCTGTGAAGATAATGTTCTGGTCTGTCATTCAGGGCCTGGTGTTTGGTTCAGGGAGCGATCAAGTTACAACAGTTACTTCGTGGCTGTAAACTCACATGCCATGCGATGAGAGCTGATTGTCGTGCAATGCGGTGGGAACCGACAATGGCGCAACTCAACACAATTGCCAACTGGTGAGGCACCGGCTTTTAGCATTATGATGCTGACCACAGCCACCCAAAAGGCACCCGCTATGCAACGTTACATAAAAATAGCTTCCCTGGTGTTTCCAATCACCCTGCTGATTTTATTTGTGGTCTATACCGCCTACCAAAAATGGGCCATCGGCCAGCTAATGCCTAATGCCAATGACGTCGTCTGGACAGACGATGGGGCTATTTATACCGTTGAGATTAAAAAAGGGGATTCGACGGGAGAGTTTGATTCTTATGTGATCAAAGTTGTTGATTCAACTGGAACCGCCGTTTACGAAACACGTGCCAGTTTTGATTTCGACATGTTCGGCGGCGGATTTGTCAGCGCCGTGCAGGTTGATACCGACCCGGAGATGGAGATAGTGGCCTGGGGCATCCACGAAAGGAGAGAAGCCTTCTTTCTCGATTTTTCTGACGGTTCAGTGAAGGAGCGCCCCTTTGCTGAAGTTACCGATAATGTGAGCAAGCTCGCTATGCTCTGGCACGAGTACAATATCAAGAAACCCTTTGAAAGCGTTCTGTACGGGCTACTGCTAGTTGTTTATTACGTGCTATACATGATTGTCTGGCTGGGTCTAAGACTAGTGCGGAGAAACAGGCAGAATTAGCCACCTTTTCCTTTGACCTTATTCCGTCGCGAGTTCCAGGAGTTAGTGTATCGGAATAATTGCATAGTTGCAGAGAAGCTGGATAAACTTTCCTTAATGGAATGATGGCTGCCGAGGAGTTGCCATGACAAGAGACTTGAAGACCTTCTTTCGTGACCATTGGGTGGAAGTTGAGCCCGAACGTATGGCACGTTATGAGGAGATGTTCCAGTGGCGCGAAGCACACGAGGTTCTTATAGCACCAGCAGAAATTGGTGAGGGTCACGCCGTTGTTGACTATGGTTGTGGTCCCGGTGCACTTTCTATTGAGCTGGCGCGTCGGGTAGGACCAGCTGGCAAGGTAGTCGCAGTCGACATCAATCCGGAATTCCTGAAACGAACCAGAAGGTTTGCCGAGCGTGAAGGATATTCTGAACGGGTCGAAACTAGGCTAATAGAATCAGAAGGTATTCCCATTCCCGATCAGTCTGTAGATCGTGTGATCTGCAAGAATGTACTTGAATATGTTCCCGATCCTGAAGCGACCATAGCCGAGTTCCATCGCGTGTTACGGCCGGGCGGTATTGCACATGTTACGGATAGTGACTGGGGCACTCTGCTGCTCGAACCACTGGGGGAGCGTCTGAATTCCATTATGTCTGCGGCCAACCTTGCTTTTCGCACACCGCTGATTGGCAGGATGCTGTACGGTATCTTTCGAAGGGCGGGATTCCAGGACGTTCAGGTACAAGTGCTCGTTAATGCGGATACAACAGGCGGTCTGCGACCCGTCCTTCGTAATATGGTTTCCTATGCCCGACTCTCTGGCAAAGTTGATGAATCTGAATTGGAGGCATTTCTCACTGACATCGATCAGGCGGTTGAGGCGCAGACCTACCTGGCACTGCTGCCCCAATTTCTTGTAACCGGTCGGGTATAGGGCCCGGTATCACCGACCAAGCGCACATCCCTCAATCGTGATCCTGTGCATCTCTCGTCTCTGACCGTGGTAGTCATTGTTGGCAAGGTGCCATGTTGCACGATTATCCCAAAAGGCAATTGAACCAGGCTCCCAGTGAAACCGGGTGATGAACTCATCTTTCTTTGCGATCGAATATAAGTGCTCTAACAGCGGCGCTGAATCCTCAAGGCTCCAGCCTTCGAAGTGGCGAGTAAAACCAGGATTAACATACAACACTTTCTTACCACTTAAAGGGTGGGTGATGACGGCAGGATGAACTGTATCGGGCATCGCATCAGCTACTTCCGGATTGCCGATTCGACCCGTTGATGAAGCCTCACCCTGATAACTGCTCCGGGAACCGAACGCGTATTTTGCCGAGTGGACTGCATTCAGACCAAGCAGGGTTTCTTGTAATCCCTGACTCAGGGAATCGAAGACTTTAGCCATGTTTGTAAACAGGGTATCACCGCCCGTTTCAGGGAGTTTACGCGCCACCAGTATCGAACCCATAGCTGGTTCCACATCGTAGGAATGATCCGTGTGCCAGTCGCCGCCAATGTTACCTGTCTGTTTCGGCTCCTTCGTCACCATGGCAATCTGCGGATACTCCTGGTTCGCCGCAAAAAATCGATTGATGTTGATCTCGCCCCAGCGCTCAGCAAAAGCAATGTGCTGTGCTTCATTAATCGATTGGTTTCTGAAGAAGATCAGGCCTTCGTCTGCGAATACTTGCTTGATGTCTGCAAATTCCTCATCCGAAATTCCAGCCGCGATATCAACTCCGCTGATTTCAGCACCGACGCCAGCCAGATGCTTAACTTTAATTGTGCTCATTTCATATGCCCAGGCTATTGCTTCACAAGTTTATAGTTTGCTCTTTTGAGTCGATGTTTAATCAAAGTTTGCATCAGGTCGAAGCCGCCTACTTTACGCAGTATGTCATCAGCCCGCTGCCGATCAGCACCTTCTAGAGAATGGTAGTGATCAAGTGGTCGTTGGAACATCCATTGGTTATAGGGCCTGATCATTCTTCTACCTTCTACCCCACCCACCTGAAAAGTGTGCTCTCCTATTCCCCCTGGTAATTCTTTCGCATCAGGGTTTTCATCAATCCATTCACCGTTAGCGCGGATGGTATCAACCATGGCGGGAATGCAATCTGAGAATATTCTCTTGAGAATGGGAATTAAAGTCTCTGGCACTTCATCATCAGTCAGGAAATGACCCGAATTTGGCGCCGGGGTGTTCATCAGATCAATCCAGCGAACCACATTGGGTGCAAGCCGTTTCATGATATCGCCACTCGCCGGGTCTCTGAAATTATGTGCATACAAGGGACCCATCAAACCATAGTCACCAATTGAAGGCCGTGTACCAAATAAATACCAGTGATTTTTGAAATGTTCATTGAGTTGCCCGAGTAATTCTTCATAACAGGCCTCGATTGCCGGAATGGTATCATCCGTCACGCCAAGGAATGGCAGGGAGCCACGAAATGCAGCGGACAATTTCTCACCGGCTTTCCTCTGCTCTGCTGCGCTGGCGTCAGGCACCACCAATTTGCCGAATTCTTCAAGTATGTAGTCAAGATTATAGTTCCACCGGTAATGCATGGCAGGCATCACCAGCCACTCATCACCGTAGACTTCAAATAAAAGTGCGATCAGCTTCTGGCTAGCACCTTCCGGGTAAACGGATGCACCGCCACGGACTTTTTCAATGTGGTCAATAATATCTGACGTGTCCTGAATCAACTTGTCATCTGGTGTGTGTAACACCGGGACCATCCGGAAACCGATTCTCTCAAAAATTTCCCGGCTACCAGGCTCCTCTATAAACGGGATATTCTTGTACCTCAGATATGCTCTTGCTTTACCGGTATACAGCGATATTGCAGCGCCATAAAGTTTGTATACATCAGTCATTGGCGAATGCTCTGGAATAGAAGGCACCACAGTGTAACTTGTTTTGGAGTACTCTTGAGCAGATAACCGTCACATCGGTAATGGATGAAACGACATGGAAGACAAGATAGAAACGAGCCACTGCAAAATAGCCGTAGAGAAAAGTAACGGCACTGGCACTCCTCTTCTTTTAATTCACGGTAACTCATCTTGTAAAGAAGTTTTTAAGCATCAGATAGGTGGCAAGATCGGTTCTACATTTCAGTGCATCGCCATGGATCTTCCGGGACATGGCAATTCGAGCAACGCCAACAATCCTGATGAGACATACACAATGAGTGGCTATGCAGATGTCGCACTGGAGGTCATGGACAAGCTCGGCATCAATTCATTTGCTGTTTTTGGATGGTCCCTGGGGGGTCACATCGGTATAGAAATGTTGAGCCGATCAGATCGACTGACAGGACTACTCATTTCAGGTACACCACCCATCAGCAAAGACCCTGGTGATATGGCCAACGCTTTTCGTCCCTCTGAGCATATGAATTTCACAGGCCAGGAAACCTTGTCAGATGAAGAGGCGCATCTTTATGCTCATGCCACCTGTGGGTCAGATGCAACTTATGAAGATTTTCTGGGTGACGCCGTACGCCGAACAGATGGCCGGGCCAGACGCATTATGATGGAAGCCGCAATTCGTGGGGACGGTGCCGATCAAAGGCAGGTTGTGGAACACGACCCCACACCGCTTGCTATCGTTAATGGCGCAGATGAACCCATGATCAACAACGATTACCTGAAACTAATCAACTACCAGAATCTCTGGGAGGGGAAAATTCACCTGATACCGGATGTAGGTCACGCGCCTTTCTGGGAGAGCCCGGAGGCATTCGATGAAATTCTACTCCGGTTTGTAACAGGTTTGGATTCGTAACCAATGGTACAGGCTGGACCGACATCACCCAGCGTGGCATTGAGACCTGTAATTTAGACCCGGACTTTGTCAGTACCCGCAGAAATTCTTCCATCATCGGTGCATTCTGTTTGGCCATCCCCATCTGAAGCATAACGATGGTATCGTCCGTGGGATCTCTATAAAAACAGCTTCTCGCACTCTGTCGATATCAATTTCGGGGAACTAGTCTATTGGAAGCTTGGTGAAATCAGGGTCTCGTTTTTCCAGAAAGGCTGCAACTGCTTCCCGGTTGGCTGGCGCGCCCGTGAGTCTGGCAAACGCCTTGTCCTCAGATGTTCTTGCTTTTGAAAACCCATCTTCACGATGCTGAATCATGAGTTTTTTAGTGGTCACTAGCGAGATTAAAGGCAGGGAAGCAATCTCGGAAGCCTTTGCCATTGTTTCAAACATCAGGGCATCTGGTTCAGTGACCTGGAAAACAAGACCTATTTCTTTGGCCTCTGCGGCATCAATCCACTTACCCGTAAACAGGATATTCGCAGCATTGGCCCAACCCAGTACTTTAGGCAGCAGGTAGGAATTACCAGCCTCGACAGTCACCCCAAGTGAAGCAAAGGGGGCGCGAAGCCGGGCGGTGTTTGACATATATACGAGGTCACAATGAGGCAGCAATGTGAGCCCAATACCAACGCCGATTCCATTCACTGCCGCCAGTAGTGGTTTGGGAAATGCAGCGACTGTACTGATAAAGTAGCCAAACTGGCCGACGAAACCTTTCTCACGCCGGGCCGGGTCCCCCATCTCGCCAAGATCCTGCCCCGCGGAGAATGCGCGGCCTGAGCCGGTAATGATGACGACAGAAATTTCATCATCAGTCTTTGCTGCTGAAAGTGCATCACCGACTGCTCTATACATATCATCATTGAAGGCATTGAGTGACCTGGGTCTATCCAGTGTTATCGTTTGAACTCGACCACTCGTTTCAATGGTGATCGACATCAGACTGGCTCAACTCTTTCCGGGTGACCGGACCACTGCCAGGCTTTAGTCGGCCGTGAAAGACCCAGCATCATGCCACCCAGCGATTTTGGATGAAGCCATAGCCCGTCAGCAACCTGGTCTTCGCCGCGGTCAGCAGGTCGATCAACTGTAATAGCCTCTCCTCTTTCCTTTACGCTTTGTTCAATCTCAAGAAGATCCGAAGTTTCTGCATACGCCATATAGAGACAGGGTCCAATTTTGTTGAAGAAGCGCCCCATGGTATTAGTCGGTTCCAGCGGTGAAATGACCTCAAATCGATGCAGTAAATCTTTCCTGAATAAGGTCAGGGTGCCGGAGTAGCCAAAACCGGGTGATTTTATCTCTACAAATTCTTGTGCATCCAGTGAGAAAACACGGGCAAATTTTTCCGTTTCTTCTTCTGAGTTTGCTGCAAGTAGTGTCGCTTCATAAAAGAAGTCAGTTTTACCCACCTGCTCCCTTTCCTCGTGTTTGCTAACGACCACTCTTAACCCCTCGATACCAATGTCACTGCCGTCAATGAAAAGTTGCTCACCTTCACTGGTGATATTGTCAAAGCGGGCAGAAAGACTCGCCTGCACTTCTGTAACATCCTCACAGGACGCACCGGCCGAGAACATATGTGCGCCACGAGCCGCCACGGCATCAGCCAGGATACCGGTTCCATCAGGTTCTAACAATTCCACGATGCCACTGCCCAGCCTGAGACTGGTTCTGGTCGCATTGAGGCAAGCAACTTTATCGCTGCCGCATACTTGCGCCCCTAATATGGTTTGCCATCCTTCTGCGGCTTTGGATACATCTGGAACGGCTAACTGTATACGATCTATTTCTAACAACATTGCTATCTCTCAAGGTGTTTTTGGAAGACAATTTAGCGGGCCTTTCGATGCCGGACAACTGTCGAATCCTTTATCGAAGGTCAGCATCTGCTTAATGTCTGGCGTTGGATACTTGAACTCCAACTTCGCTTCCCGATCCAGGGCGCATCGGTTCTGCGCAACCCCTAGGACATGTCAGCCAAGATAAGTTTTTCACGCCGAGCCGTAACCTGGATCGAACGGTATTCGTCATCGTCAAATATTACTTGCAGCTGTTTCGTCACGATGATGAATATATTTAACTCATCATCATGAGTCAAACCACGAACCACCAGAATTCTGGATTAACGAACCAGGAAACGTCTCACCAGGGTCGTTTACGCCATACAAAACGCATTCAACTTATTACCATCAAGGTCCCGAAAATACCCGGCATAAAACCCTGCATCTCCTCTCGGACCCGGCGCACCTTCGTCTGCTCCACCCAGTTCAATCGCTTTAGCGTGTAGCTTGCCCACCATTTCGGTGGAATCAACCTGAAGAGCGACCATCACACCATTGCCGGATGTGGCCGGTTTACCATCAAAAGGTTTCGTGACTGCTACGGAAGGAGCATCCTGGGTCGATGCCCAGGCAATGAAATTTTCTTCTTCCATCATTCTGGTGGCGCCAATGACAGACAAGAGCGAATCATAAAAACCGGCGGCTCGTTCCAGGTCATTGGTTCCCAAGGTGACATATCCAATCATCTTTCCTACTCCTTCAAGTGTTTGCTGAAGATGAAGTATAGACCCATGCTGCTGACAGCCTTGTGTCAGGAGAGTTTACTCCACAGATCCAACTCCCATCCAGGACATGTAGTCGCATTTGTCCCGAGTATCTGAAATTCTGCGAGCGATGGCTGGCGGCCACTTTGTGAATTTCTGGATACGCCGGTACCCGATACGCCTTACTCGAGAGTCAACACAACTACAGATTTTCAGGGGCGAAACGAATAGATTCGGGTCATCCTGATATGAGAGATATCTGTTATGGCTTAAGTTGCGCTATCCATCCTTTCACTAGGTCCGGGAAAATCCTCTCTTAACAGACGCTTCAACACTTTTCCGCTTGGATTGCGGGGAATCAGGTCGATGAAGACGGCTCCTTTCGGAAGCTTAAATCGTGCGAGCTTCCCGTCACAGAATTTCAGGACATCAGCTTCCGATAAACTGTCTTCCTTCTTGACGATAACAGCAAACGGAGATTCGCCCCATCGTTCGCTCGGTTGGCCGATAACAGCGACGTCTTCGACGTCAGGATGCTCGAGTATTACATTTTCAATTTCAGCTGGATAAACATTTTCTCCGCCAGAAATAATCATATCCTTGATTCGATCCTGGATATAAATAAATCCTGCTTCATCCATGCTGGCGATGTCCCCCGTTCGCAGCCACCGACCTTCCACAATTGTTTCCTTGGTAGCTTCAGGATTATTCCAGTACTCCTTCATCACATGCAGACCGGATACCCAGACTTCACCCTGCTCACCCGGGAGACAATCGTTACCCTTGGCATCCACGATGCGAACTTCCGTGTGAAAAAAGGGGCGCCCGGTGGAGCCGATTTTCTTGAGCGCATTTTCACCATTGATGACCGCAGCCGGGCCGCAAGATTCTGTGAGTCCGTAGATTTGCTGAACCTCAATATCAATGTCGCTGTACGCCTGAATAAGACTGACAGGTAAAGGTGATGCGCCAGATAAGATGAATCTGAGTGCGCTGACATCAAACCGGTCCGAATTCGGCACCTGTAGCATAAAATTAAGCATGGCAGGGACAAACAATGCGTGAGTGATTTTCTCGTCCTGCATCAGTTCCCAGGCTTTTTGTGGATCAAACTCTCGCATCACGATGCTGGTCATGCCCCGGTACACATTGATGATCAAAGGTATCAAGGCCCCGACATGGAACATGGGCAGGGCAGCAAGATTTCTGTCGCCGTCCCTGTAGTCGCAGGTAATCGTAAATGTGAGTATGGACCACAAGGTGGTTGAATGTGTATGGACCACGCCTTTTGGTAAGCCCGTGGTTCCCGAGGTGTACATGATGTAAAGCAAATCATCAGCAGCAGCGCTAACCTGTGGTTCTGACTCTGCACCGCCTTGCTCAAACATGCGGTAGTCTTTAGAAAAACTGGTTTCCCCGTTGGTATTAGATAGCTGGATCCACTGGTGGAGGTCTGTCTTGTCACCACGCGCGTAAAGATCAGTAACCAGGTCGATGAACTCTTCGCCAAATATCATTGTTGTGGATCCGCTGTCATTCAGCATAAATTCGAGCTCATCAGCGACCAGCCGCCAGTTCAGCGGTACCACGATGCCGCCAATTTTGGCGACGGCAAAGTAGGCAGCCATAAATTCTGGGCTGTTCATCATCAGCAGTGCGACCCTGTCTCCTTGTTTAACTCCCGAGGTGACGAGTGCATTGGCTAGTCTGTTACAACGAATATTTAATTCAGAGAAAGTCAGGCGTAGACCGGAGGCAACATCTATGTAAGCTTCCCGATCGGGGTTTAGTTCTGCCCGCTTTGCCAGCAGCAATCCAATATTATTTTTCATTATGAGGCTCGTTATTTTTGTTTATGTTGGCGGTCTTTCAGGATCAAGAGACCTGACGACTTCATTTACGCAGAGCAAGCAGAATAGTTTTAAGCTTTTCCTTTCTTATGCTCGTTTATGACCCCAGATGCTGGGCGAATTATGATGTGCAACAGACCAGTTTTCATCCACTACCCTGGCACCAAATCCATATTCAACATCAAATCCTGATGGTGACTGTGTATAGAAAGACACCATGCGATCATTAGTGTGGCGACCCAGGGTTGAACTTACTTTGATATCAAGACCAAGCGCTCGATCATTGGCATAACCAACATCGTTGAGTGTGTTCGCCTGCACCATGAAGTGATTCAGGTGTTTGCCTACCGGAGCGGCGGCCAGTGCGAGGGTGTGGTGTCTTGGATTACAGTGAAGGAAGGTCAGTTTTAACCTGCCTCCCATTAAAATAGTGTCAGATAACTTGAAACCTAGTCCTTCAGTATAAAATTTGTATTTAGCGTCTTCTGCCTGTGTATAAAGCACAAAATGACCGAACCCCTGATTGCCTGTCACAAAACCACTCACACCAGCAGGCGAAACAAAAGATTGCTCTGCAATTTCGGTTGCACCATAGTACAACTCTACTGCTAGGCCATCTGGATCAGTAACCCTATACAAGGTGGCGACATTCCGTTCGCTGGCTAAACTCTCATCTTCCTGTACTTCGAATCCAAGATTCGCCAGCTGCTCACAAACCGTGAGCAAAGTATCTCCATCACGTGTATCGAAACCAGCGAAGCTTAGATCTTCCTTATCACCCTCCTTGATGCTGATACGCCAACCAATATCATCCATCCGGAATCTTAGTTCGTCGCTACCTGCACTCACGTCCATAAGCCCCATAAAGTCGGTGCAATAAGTCCGCCACTCATCCATTTTCATCGACTTGATGCCTATGTAACCCAATGACTTGACGTTCATCAACAACTTCCTGCGTTTGGTTTAGAAAAAGTTACTCATATTCTGGGACTTGATCAGGGTCTGCTCGAGAAAAATGTGGCGCCTGGCAATCATAAAATTACCATCTGAGCGGCGTATCACGTCTTCACGGCGACCTATCCAGCTATCCTCCTCGCTATCAAGACGCGTGCGGTACAGGTGAAAATTGGCCTCTATAGTGATCTCATCACCTTGTATATCGACAATCCGTATATTGGTTACGAAGTGACGAGTTCGGGAAGGAGGATCTTCAGACCAGGAATTGCCAGCTGCCATCTTTTTCACCCGGATGGCCAGATAAGCCTTGTCGTCATCAAAAAAAGCCATTGCGCCCGGTGCTGTGAATTCATTTTCAATATCGCGCACCATGGTCGTTCGACGAATCGGCATCCAGTAATGAATATCATCGGTGAGTAAATCCAGCCAATCATCGAATTTGCGCTCATCCAATAATCGAGCTTCATGATAAAGAAACTGCTCCACCTCGTACTGCAAGAGCATATTTTCCTGGAGGCTCAAATCTTCGAGTGCACTCATCACACGACACCCGTGGGTGCCGGTGAATGATTTTTGATCAACGATTGCCAACTATCGGCTTTCATCCACTCCTGCCAGGATTGATAAGTCCAACGCTGAGCGTGTTCATTGGTGACGGTATCAATACTGCTTTGTCCCGATGGGTCAGTCCTGACCTCATCACGGCCTACCCCCATGGATAAGTTAACCGGACGACTGCCGGTGATTGTACCGATAGAAGCACGTGTGCTGTGGCTCCAGTTTTCACCATCATCCTGTTCCAGGATCCCTGCTGGCCCGAAAAAATGTGTGGCTGCCTGTATCAGATCTCTCTTGGATTCTGGTGACATGGATTTTTCTGTAAAGGTGAACCACCAGAGTTCAGTTTCCAGCGGACCGCATGGTATTCGCAGGCAGGCTTGTGTTCCGCCAAGCGTAATCCAGAGATTCGGGAATATATTCGGGTGACCACGTGATCTGGAGCCGACGGGTCCAAGTATTTCCATTGCCTTCTCACTGGTTTTCCAGCTGGTGTGGTAATCCCGTCTGTTGAGCGCTTTTGACTGGTTCTTTCCATGGTGCTTTTCTACAAGCTCCGCCTGCTTCTCCTCGCTGACACCGGGTCCACCGATGGCATGTCCGTATTCACCCAGGATCACCATCTGGTTCATTGGGTACATATCTGCATCAGAAAGCAGCCCGGTACGCATTGCAGATCCATGGGTAACCTTCGGGTGATACCAGTCAAACAGGTTATCGACCGCCAGCTTCCAGTTACAACGAACCCTGTTCTTCTGAATACCATCAACGACTTCTATTTCACCTCTTGCGGCGATTGAATCAATGCCCAGTCGACCGACCCAACCAAGGTATTCTTCAAGTGGTGGTGCAGCAGGGTCCATGGTGGCAAACACAAACCCCTTGTAATTTGCGACTTGAGCCGCCTTTGCAAGACCCAAAGCCTCCTTGTCAATATCGCTTCGATAGAAGTCTTTTTCTCCAGGAATAGCCACGAGCTTACCATCGAGATCATAATTCCAGCCATGATATGAGCAAAAGAACGAGCGTGTCTTACCCTGGTCTGCCCGGCAAACTGTATTGCCGCGGTGGCTACAGGAATTGATTAGAACCTGCACGTTATTTTTTCTATCGCGCACGGCGATGACATGGTCTTCACCGATTCGATTCAGGAAGAAGCTCCCTGGTTCGGGAATCTGTGATTCATGGCACATGAAATTCCAGGCCCGAGCAAAGATCTTCTTCAACTCTTCCTGATAGATTTCCGGGTCAGAAAAAATTCTTCGATCGAGCTCTCCACTGTCCGGATCAAACCAAGACTCTCGAGCAATTACCCTTGATTCCGACATAAAAACC
>SMVB01380717.1_pt1 | contig 24349 bp, 44 predicted proteins | sample 2456461 | NCBI WGS metagenome assembly SMVB01 (sample SAMN11095934, study PRJNA526329) | marine sediment metagenome | biome: Marine sediment; feature: Surficial sediment; material: Deep marine sediment; isolation source: Hadal surficial sediment | place: Pacific Ocean | collected 2014-05 | depth...
AACCGATGGTTGCTCTGAATCGTCTTGTAGTGTTAAAATTTTGATAAACGCACCAAGCGGTTCCAGACATGCATGGGGTGGGATTTCAACAGGAACACAATATAGACAAGCAATGGAATTTGAAGATAACGGATCTTGTGTTATAGGTGGGATTTGGTCGCCACCCATAGGTTGTATTCCATTCAAACAATTCCCATTAAAATTTGATGGGGATTTGCAACAAGCGACAGGTCATATAGTAATTGATCATTTGAAAATGTTATCGGTTTCCGCAGGTGGATCTTTACCAATACCTTATCAGGTTGGATTATTTGATTCATCTAACAACGCACTATACATTCAAAGTGGACAAGTTACAGTTCTTGGTTCACAAGATTTAGTTGTTAGTTTTCCAAATGTAACTGTACCAATCAACGGACAGGTTTCTATTGGTATCTTTGGTGAGAATATTAACTATCTAGGTGATTCAACAGATTCGGAGTGTTCTAATGATACAGGTAGCATGGAAGATCCATTTGTTTCTGACGAAACAAATCCAAGTTCACAGAGAACAATAATGCAAGTTGTAACACCTGAAGAAATAATCCCTGCAATCGGTGGTGGTGGTACTGATGGTGGAGTAACTATTGACACTTCTCAGAGGGGAGTACAATCACAGGATTACACATGTACTGATGTAGCAAATAATAATTCACTTACAAGCATTGAATATATCATAAAGAAAATATCTACAGGTGTAAGTTCAGACAGTAGTTCAGGTGGAACTTTAGGATCAATACCAAGTTTGTCTGATATACCTACCCTATCAGTGACAGATTCACCTAGAGAAGATGATGAAGGATTCTCTATAGCTGACTTGTTTGCAAGTCTGTTTGATAACAGGATCACTGAGGGAATTACAACTCCTGCACCTGCACAACCATCACATGTTTCAACTGGTTCACCTGCACCGACTCAAACATCTAATCCAATAGTGAATTTCTTCCAGAATTTATTTGCTAATTTCTTTGGCTAGGCTTATTATCAACACATTTTGAGATAATTCATTGAAGAACTTAGAAATTACATTACTTCTAGTATTAGCAATCTCATCAATAGGCGTAGTTTCAGTTTATGGACTTTCAAGTCCAATCACTACAACAGTATTTCTAAGTAACACCACTGTAATTACCACTGGTATTGCTATTGAAAGTGGTGGACACTTAATTATCACACCTACTGGAAATCTAACCAGTAATGCTTTAACTCTTGATGCAGGTACAGAATTAACTGTTAACTCAACTGGTATTCTACAAGTAAATGGTGTTATTGTAAATGACGTAGGTGGGTTAGTTATAGTAGATGGTAACTTGACAATAAATGGAATTTACATAAATGATGGAGTAACACAGGTTAGATGTGGTATATTTAATTCTGTATCTGCACCAATATTCACAAATGATCCTGTATTTGTTGAATGTACTGAAGAAGGATTCACAAATCAGATACCAATTACTAATTTTACTGTAGAAGATGACTTGTTTGTACAAGGAAATAAAATTTTAAACATTACAGGTACTTTGGTTGTTAGTGGAACAATAGATAATCGTGGTCAAATTGCAAATTACGGATTGATAGAATTTGGTAATGGTGTTAATTCAATTAAAAGTCTATCAGATTTTAGTACTCTTGGTGATAATGCATTTATAACAAATTATTGTGAGAACATTGTTGGTAGAGGATTAAATCAAACAGGTGGTAATGTTGTTGGCTCAGGAATTATAAACGGAACTACTTGTGCAATACCTGTAGTATCTCTAGTTGGTGTAACACCTGACATTGAAGTTGTAAGTGGAACTTACACAGAACTTGGTGCAACTTGTTTCTCAGATGATGAAGGACAGATAGATGGAAAAGTTGTAATCGGTGGAGATACAGTTGACATTAACACTATAGCAATCTATGATGTTGATTATGATTGTGAGGATTCCAATGTAAATCCTGTTCCTGCATCTACAGTAACTAGGATGGTAGCAGTTGTAGATACAACCATGCCATTATTAGTATTGAATGGTGAATCAGTTGTAGTTTTAGAAGCAGGAGTTGATACTTATACAGAACTAGATGGAATGTGCTTTGATTTGCTAGATGGTGAGATAGATGTGGTTATCTCAGGTGATACAGTAGATACAAGCACAGTATCAACCTATGTAGTAGATTATGATTGTCAGGATGCAAACTCCAATTCAGCATCCACACTACAAAGAACAGTAAGTGTTGCAGACACGATTCCACCTGTTATTACAGTTAGTAAAGAACAATCAATTATGATTCTCGAAGGAACTGTATTTGACAAGTTTGAGTTTGTAACGTGTTTTGATTCCTTTGATGGTGACTTGACTAATTCAATGATAACTGTAGGTACTGTAAACACACTAAGCAGAACGGTACAAGAAGTTATTTATCTATGTCAAGATGGTGAATTAAACAATGACGATGTTACGGTAAGTTATGCAATAAATAAAATATCAACATCTAGTTTAGGTTCGTCAGTAACTACAACGCCATTTGGTCAGAAAGTAATACCAAAGTTGTCTGATATACCCACCCTATCAGTGACAGATTCAACTCAACAAGAACCTCAAACCATATCTGATCTATTTGCAAACCTATTCTCAAACAGAATTAATATAAATACAGATGATAGAATTGACTTTGCAGAAATTGTCAATGATAGGGTTCAAGGAATTAGAGATACTTCACTAGGAGAAACATCAGATATAATTCAGAAAACAACATCACCAATAGTAGACTTTTTTAGAAACTTATTTGCAGAGTTTTTTAATTGATTGGAACTTTAGTTAAAATCATTTTAATGATACAAGCAGGAGTTGGAGTGATTATTGGTTTGTTATTGTTAGTTTCTCCTGCACTTTTTGGAAATGATCTATCTAATATTAACGGATTAATACTTGGTGCTATTTTAGTAATTGCCTTTGAGGGGTTCTTACTCTATGGATTATCAAAACTACATGAAACTAACAATTAGTCAATGCTTATTACTTGGCAATTTTGGAATAAGTTAGATTGGTAGACCATGCAAAAGCATTAGGGTATAAAATTACATTGCCAAAGGCAGTTCTGTTTTCCTTCATACTTTTACTGTTTTTTTGGATTGCACCAATCTCAGAATTGAATTTTTTACAATCCCAAAACTTTGAAGCCATGACCATAGCATTTTGGCTAGGAGTAGGTGGATTTGTCCTGTTTGTTGAAGGTGTTGCATCCATGCCTGAAACCAATCGTGGCACATCAAAAGCAGGTGCATACATACTAATCGCACTTGGACTAATTGCCTTTGTTTTCAGTTTAACTGTAATGATATACGGATATGATGTACTTAGAGATTCAGAAGAACTTCGACTAATCACAACATTCTTGTTTGGTGCAGTAGCTATCTTGGCTTTCATTACTTTAATTCCAGAAGTAATCCATAGAGAATCATTCGTTACAAGACTAAGACAATACTAACAATGTCACTTGATACAAGTGTAGTAACTAGGTCAACTCCTGTTCAAGTAGAAGTTCTAATTGCAGTTGTAATTGGATTTATGATTGTAGCAAACACAACTGTTACAGACATTTTATTTTTTGACGATTATGTACTTCCTGATTTGGCAGAATGTCATCCAACAAACCAATCAGAACATTGTATTGATGTTAGGGAAAGACATGGATTAGCTGTAGATGCACAGAATGAAATTGGAAACAAGTATTGGACAGAACTTGTAAGGCAAGGAATCTTTATTGGATTAATTTTATTTGTAATACGAATGGCATTTGGTTGGTTACTTGCAAGAGAAGGAATTAGAAAAATTCAAACATCTACAATACTAATGGCAGTATTCTATGGATTGGTGGGTGCAGGGATTTTCTTCTTTGGGTATGTGGACACATTTTATTACATCTTCCAAAATGAAGATGTTCCTGATCAACTGGCACATTTGAACGGAGTTGGAGTATTTGCTGAAGCAAAGGGATGGACAGGAGATCCAAACACAGTTGACAAAGAAGATTTGTTCTTGGTAAATATTTTAGGATTAGTAGCGTTGGGTACTTTTGCCTTTGTGATCATGTATGTATATGCAAATTCAGGTAAGAAGCACAGAGGAATAGCTTGATCTATCAATGGTTAAATAAAACTAACTCTGAGGGAAATTGATTGAATTGGGATTGACTAGAAGTGATAAATCTTTTTGGAGATCCATTCCTTTTGTAGTTCTAATTGTGGTGTTTTCTATGGCAGTATTATTCCTGCCACTTATTGAAACAGACATTTGTACTCTATCAGGTGAATGTAGTGATACAAAGATCCTAAAGTCATTGTTTGAGATAATGACAGAACCATGACACTAACTGATAACCAAGTAGCAGTAATTGGATTCAGTTGTTTATTAATTATAATTTTTATCATATTTGTGCCTATTATCGCAGTTGATGTTGATCAACCAAATAGCCTAGCAGTTTGTGTAACTACACCATGTATTGATATGGTAGTAAAAGAACAAAAGACAATTTTAGAATTTCTAAGTGATGAAGAAAATATCAAATTATTAACTAGAATCAATCCAAACCCATCACCTGATGAGGTTGGAATGTGCATTGAAATCTATCAACCTGTTTGTGGAACTGATGGTCAAACTTATTCAAACGAATGTTTCCTAAACCTTTCAGGAAATACAGAAATAGCTTTCTTGGGTGAGTGTTAATATGACTTTAGATTGCAGAGGTCTATGTAAGCTATCCAAAGAACAAGGTGGTTACAAATTTCCAAGACAAGGTGGAAATTCATTACTATATTTGAAGGGAGCTAAACGGTGTCAGAACTGCGAAGGGAGATACGTTCAGTGGGAAAACGGAATTTTTTGCCCTTGTTGTGGTAGTCGCCTTCGTCTGAAACCAAGAAAATCAAAACTTAAAGAAAAAGTGTTGCAAACAAAAAATATTGCAAGAATTTAACCAGTTTGAAAATTCTTTTATACCTACGTTAGATACACATAAGCAATGGTAGATACACCTAGCGATGAAAATGACAAAGGCAGTAAATTTGCTGAATCAATTTACAAGAAAGGTCATACTGATGGTAAGGCAGAAGGACAAAAAATGAGTAAAGACAAGTTCTCTGTTGAAGTTAACAGTATGGGCAACCAAGTTGTTAATGGAAAAACCAAAGACGGATACAAAGCACCAAGTCCTGAAGATTGTGGAAAGAAATCACAAACAACCTTCTCTTATGGTAAAGTTCCAAGTAGAAACGACCTGAAGCAGTTGGCAATCACTATTCTTAAAACAATAGAAGGTATGCCAATTCCTGAAAAAGCAAAAACACAACCAAAACCTGCATCGTCTTAGGTGTAGGTGGAGATTTTTTTTATGTCTAAACAACTAACAAAACAAAAGGAACCAGTAGAAAGGTTTCTTGATTATCATGTTCTAAATTATCTATACTTTCATCCTAACACACCATTTAATGCTAAAACTTTACATTTTGCAGTAGGAAAAGATACAGGCTATAAGAAGAATTATTTTGAGTCAATCGTGGGTAAATTAAGGAATTTTGGCTTCCTTACTGAACCTGATGTGGGAATCTATGTTTTCACAACAAAAAATTATATCAAAATCCAAAAAGAAAGACCTGAGTTTGCAAAAGAAATAACAATAAAAATCAGTGATCCCACTCAATACTAGATGGCAGGTGCAAAATGGATTCTAGGTATTGTACTGATACTTGGAATGGTAGGTTTTTTAATTTACTATGACGGTTACGGTGGAATTTCACCTAATGATATTCCTTTAGGAAAATTTATTGAACAGACAACAAAATTTGCTGATGGGAGTTTAATCACATTTCTTGTACCCGACATGCCCGAAGCAGATAAAACAAAACCAATTACTAAGAAAGTTATAAAGGATGAAGAAACAGGCAAAGAAGTTATTGTTCCTGTTGAAGTTGATTCACCAACTCCTGTAACAAATGTTTCACAACACAGCAAAAGTGATACAAAAGGAGTTCAAGTACAAGGCTATGTGATTATAACAGATAGTGTTACATTACAACCAATAAAGCCATACGTTTACAACGTTCTTGTACAAATAAAATGTGATGATGCATTAAATGATATTGATGGATTTAGTTACTGTAATACTAAGAGTATATTTGGCAGAGTAGTTACAAGTGATGGTGGCAGAGATAAAGATGGTATTGAAAAAGGTGGATACTTTTTGTACAAATGGTATCCAACATTTGCAGATTCATTAGCATTTTACGAAATTAAAATTGTTGTAACATCTGATGTGAAGAACTCATTTGGATTATACGACAATTATGTCAAGACGTATAAGATTCAAATCATTAAATGATATGAAATCTGCACAAGCACTTCCTCAATGGATTGGCATGTTTCTATTTATTCTAGGATTCATGTTTTTAGTACCATTAGTAGCCTTGATGCACATCTATTCCATACCTGAATTGTGGGAAACAGTAATCAAAGAAACTGGATGGCACTACATAATGATGCTTTGGGTGATTGTAGATGTGGTTCTTGTAGCATTTATTTTTGCTTATGCATCTGAAATAACATTTTACAGGGATAAAAAAGCAGATGGAAAATCCATTGAAGAAAACGCTGATGAATCTGAGTTCAAACCAAAGGAATCAGAGGTTGAAAAACCATAGTAACATGCAGAATTTTACATTGTGGACATAGTTCAAAGAGAGGAAGCATCAACTCAAAAATTTCTGCATGTTGGATTGACTATCAAATCTGTGTTTGTTGTTACAATGAATTGATCCGAATAGGCACAATTAATGATGAAATAGCAATAAGTAGACTCTGTAGCAGATTACTAGAAAAAGAATTGATTGGATGGGCAGAAGGTATAGATCAAACATAGTAAAATCTTTTATACATTTATTATTGAATTGAATTATGCTTGAAAGTAATATCTTCTTTAGAAAGATGATAGATGATTTGGTAGAGTTTGCAGAGTATGATCAAGAACTTGCAGATGGAATTAAGTGGTTGAATGATCAAGCATGGAAAAAAGGACTAACATTCTATGATATGGCTTTTGAAGTTCTCTATAAACATGATATTAATCAAAAAGCTAGTGATTGGTTGAGAAAAAGAAATTGATTATCCGTTGTACGACATGCAAAAAAATGTTCAAACAGGTGCAAAAAAACCAAAGAAAATGCTCAAAACAGTGTTACAAGAAACATGAAAACCCTCAAAATAGGCACAAAAACTACACTTCTTACTTTATGTCACTAAAACGCTATTTTCAAGAACCAATCTACCAATTCTTCAGATTATACCATGAAGAACATCTTAACATGCAAATGAAATTAAATATAAAAATCACAGATGTTTACCTAAAAAATTGGATTTGAAACAGGAAAAGATTGTTTTGAAGGATGAATACTACATTACAACTCCAAAATTTGAAAAGTTGAGAGAAAAATTACTCAGAAAACAAAAGAAGGAAAAAAACATTTGTTGTAAATGTGGTAACACAATCAGATTAACAAAAGGAGTTTATTGTATTCCTTGCAAAAAATTAATCAGGGAGAATAGAATCTAATGAGCATTTGTACAGAGTGTGGAAAACATAATAGTTTTGAAAATTTTGATGGGAAGTGTATATTTTATCAGTGGGAAGAAGCAAGTAATCAGGCACGAAAAGGAAGAAAACAGAAAAGGTTTGATAGATATTGATAGAAACACCCACCTTTCTGACAGACATATTGACAAAGATTGTACTTGTTCTTAGAAAATTACTAACGAAGGAACAAAAAAAAGTTATTGTAGATACTTCAATCAACTTATCTCAGTTGAGTATATTGTGTAGAAAGAACTTCAAATGGTATAATGATTTGTTACAAAAGCAACCTGACATTGTATTGGTAGGATTCTAAATTGATACAGACATTCAAAGTAACAGTAGTAGGTGAGGAAGTGGCATTTTATGTTGAAACAAAATACAGACAATTCCTGATTGATTTCTTGGATAATTTAGATTGTATAACGATGCCTGTAAATGAAACGAAGATTAAAACACATATCAGAGTATCTCAATTTCTAAAAAGTAAAGAAATTACACCAAAACGTATTCCAAAAGAATTAGGTGGGTGTATCAGATGTGGAAAGCCTAGAAGAAAGAATGGTAGAAACAAGTTGTATTGTACTGCATGTAAAAGAGAAAACAGGGAGAAAAGACACTGATGGTCTGCAAAGGAATATGTAGAAAATACCATATAAAAAAACCACAAATAGGAACACGTTATGGAACTGGTCAAAAACGCTGTCAGGTATGTGAGTTATTTATTAAAGTTGAAGGTCTTTTCTGCCCTTGTTGTGGGTATAGGTTAAGGACAAAACCACGTAATAGTAAAAGTAAAGCACTATTTAGGGAATTAAAAAATGGGTAGAAAATATCCTTGTTGTGGTGATTGTGGAACCAAACTAAATCATGTTAACAGTGGAATCAAATCTCCTGTAGGCTATCAAATTAGAATGTATGATTGTCCTGAATGTAATGTAACTGTAATTAGAATACATCAACAAGTAGAATCTAAAAACGATAAGAAGTTTTGGAAGTACGTGTATGATTTTACATTCAATTTTATTAGAAGGAAGTAAAATTGTAGGTCATGTACCATTTAGTCACAAGCTGAAAAGATGTATCTCAATACACCCTGCTTATTGACGGAGATATGCCCTAACTATGGCATCTTCCTTAATTTCTAGTCGTGGTTTGTTGCAAGGTTCCACAAGATCCAGATTTGTTATGTGTATCTAGGCACAAAATGATCCTAGCAGTATAATTTTGGTACTAGGTTAGTCACAAATGTTAAGGTCTGCAACATGTACAGGCATAGACCAAAAAGATCCTCATGCATGATGAAGTTTTTTTATACAATGAATAATTTAATTTTAGCAATGGAACAAACCAAAAATGATAACTGGATACTAAATCATTTGAAAAAATTCAACTCTAAAAGTTTACCTGTATTCAGTAGTGAGTTTGAGCAAGGAATATCTTTGAAAAGAATTTATGAATTGGAATCTGTAGATAACAAACCAATCACTTTGATTGCAGTTACTAGGAATCAATCTGATAATAATAACTTCAATGACTATAAAGATTACATAAAAGAAACACTGAAATTTCATACAGTATATTTTGGATTGTGGCATGATGGTGACAGAGTTGAACATGATGTGTTGTATGCACTTCCAACAGATGATTATGAAGAAGTACAGGTTAATCTGAACATGCATGATCATTTGAATGATGGGATGGCACAGGTAATGGGATTAACAGTATTCAAAGACGGTAATGCAAAAGCAGTAGTAAACACACAATTCAATGCTTATTAATTCAGTGTATTCTAAAAAATCAGATTGAAAGGATTCAAAGATAAGAAAGGAAAGTTTCATCCAACAGGTCAATACTCAGCATTAAAGAAATCTGACATGCGTTACAAAAAGTCGGTATCTGTTGCATCAGGTGGTGCAAGTGATATAAGCAAAAGTGAGATGGAGAAAATAATTCAAACTAAAACCAATACTATACCTGATCCTGACTATGGTTTGTTCATAGCAAATGGCTACGATGATTTGATAGTTGAACCAAAGAATCCAGAGGTTACAAAAGCATACAACCAATTCATTGATGAAACCATAGAACAGGCAAGAGAGATCAACAAAATGGGAATAGAGTTTGAACCAACATTATCACATGAATACAAAAATGCAAATGAAATGTTTGATGACATTGATGATAACAAACATCTCTATTACAGACCATCAGATAATGATTATGAAGGACTAGAGGATCATCCATTATTCAGGATGACCGATTTCAAAAACATGAATGGAGAAAAGATGAGAGCAAATGATATTTTTAGAGCAGTACATGATGTTAATGGTCATTGGAAAAGTAAAGGACAGTTGACTCCTGTAGGTGAGCAGAAGGCATTTGTTGAGCATAAAAAAATGTATAGTGCAGAAGCTATCAAGGCATTATTCACTGAAACACAAGGTCAAGGTAATTGGGTTAACTTCAATCCAAAGTCAGGTAAAAAGAATAGAGATTTTCAAGATATTGGAGAATTAGAGAAACTAAAATACCCAAAGCAGAAAGCAGTACTGTTTCCTGATGGAATAGTTTTCTGATAGAGGTTTTTTATAGTTTGTTTGCAATCAATTTGTACAATGAGTGAAGTCATTCATAAGAAAGTCAGGTCAGAACCAAAAAGAATCTACGAGGATATAGGTGGGTTCGAGTTACGTTATGGAAAATTCTATAATTACAATCCTCATCTTGATCCAACTAAATTTGAAATTAGGATACTACACCAAGATCCAGAATTACTAATGATGCTGAATGAGAAAATTAAAGAATGGTTAATGGAAAAATGAGTGATTTTATTATTGCAATTATAATAGCAACGATTGGTGTTGGGTTTGTATTGTTTACAGAAAGGAGAAAACAGATTGAGCAATTCTGATGTAGTAAATTCATTAGTGTATAGTTTTGAATCAAAGTATCTTTATTTCCAGATGGCAAATAAACACAATCCTGCATCATGGATAGTAGATGTTATTGCAGATGATGGAGATGTAAAATTAGGTCAGATTAGATACTATGCACACTGGCGACAGTATGCTTTCTATCCTGAAGATGGAACTGTATATGAAAAGACATGTTTAACTGAAATTACAAAGTTTGTAGTAATGATGAACGATGTTCAAAAGAAAGGATTGAAGCCTGAAGATCCTCAGAAGAAATTGGAGATAAAATGACACTAAAAGATAATGAAGAAAAAATATATGATATTATAAAATCAATGAGATTTCCACCATACGGAAAGAGAAAGAAATGGGATAGTATTGGTAGGAGATTAGGAGAAATGCAGAAAGATAATCTCATAAAGTATAATTTAGATTTGAGTGAGAAAAGTGCCACTTGGATACAAACGATGTATACAAGAATGTCTAAACGGATTGACGATGTTGAAATTTCAGTTGATGCATTGGGAAAAATAACACAGATGTTAATTGATGAACGCCTTCCAAGAAAATCATTAGGTAACATAATATTCAGACTTACAGGAATCACAAAATTATGATGGCAATGGAACATAACGATGATTGTATTTGGAGAACCAAGAACGAATTAAAGCATAAAGGAGATAAAAATTTGGTTGAATGTACTTGTAAGTGTCATGAAGTATCATCATAATGAACACCAAACACTGTCTTACCTGTGGAGATCCAGATACACATTTTGAAAGGAAATATTGTTCTATAGATTGTGCAGATATTTATGATGGAATTGAAGCACCAACTCAACAAACAAGGATTGATAATAAATAATGCAGAAAATGATGATGAAGTGTAGAATTTGTGGTGTAGGATACCCGATAGATGATCCAATCAAAAGAACATGTGGAAATCATTCTGATATAAATTACAAACAAAGAAAAAAAGATGGAATTTTATTTTTGAGGACAATTAGCAGGAATTTTCAGGATCCGATTTATCAGAATCATTCACACAGAATATTTAGCGATGAAAAGTATGAGAGATTTTATTCACAGTTATGGTTGGGGTTTTAGATGAATAGGGAAAAGATTGAGGATGAAAGAAAGTACCAAATAATTGCATCATCGGTTATAGTAGGAGTAGTAGTAATTGCTATTGCAAGTTACCTCTATATTTGTAGGACTTGTTTTTGAAGCAGAAATCCAAAAGTTTCATGAGAACATGCAGGACTTGTGGAACAGAATTAACTAAGAAGGATTTGAAGTATAGAAGCGATGGTGAACATAGTGATGATACTATATGCATCAAGTGTAAAAAGAAGTCAAATCTTTTATAGACACAATTATGAGGTTTTGATAGATGACATGTAGAGGGATTTGTACTAGATATAGATTCAAAAAAGATGCCTTTAGCAGACAAGTTTATTCTGATGGTGCTAGTCGTTGTCAGACTTGTACCATTTTTATCAAGTGGGATGGAATGAACTGTCCTTGTTGTGGAATGAAATTAAGAAAGACTCCGAGAAACAAACAAGGTAAAGAAGCGATGAGAATTAGAAACAAGACTAGAATGGATGATGTTGAAGAAGAACCATTAATCAAGGTGATTAGATGACACATTCCTGCTATTATTGTGGATTGTTGTTTGAAACAAAAGAAGAAGTTTTTGATCATGTTGAGGTTCATTCAGATATTGAAAGAAACAAGGAAATTATGGAAAGAAAAAAGAAGAAGAAATTATTTGGCTAGGCTTATTATCAACCTGATTTTGAAATTATTATGAGATACCTGATTGCTTTAATCCTCATTTTTGCAGTTGGGTTTTCTCTACCTATGGCTTTTGCAGATATTGTAACTGATGATTCATTGATGTATCTATGTACAAATCCAAACGGACAGAATCAATTATCAACATTAACTTTTCCATCATTAACTGAAACATTCACACATAGTATAGTAACAGTAAGTGGAATTGAAGCAGTTGGGTGTCATGGAATGGCACAAGATCCATCTGTACTGCCATCCGAAGAATGGTATATGCTTTATAGAGATAGTGAACCTACGGACATTCATCTAATAACAATAAATCTAACTACAGGAGTTGGTACAGATATTGGTCAGTTAGATGATAGTATGCAAACAATGGCATTTAATTCAACAGGACATTTATTTACTTACACAAATCAACAAGCAGATGAAACAAACAAACTACACATCATTGATAAAACTGATGCTTCAACAATAGAAACCTGTGATATAGGTCATGATGCACATAATACATTAGGTTATGATTACACTAATGATATAATGTACTTACTTGTTGGAGATAACCCATCCGAAGTATTTGAAATTACTGATACATCATTAGCAGATTGTGGTGCTGTATCAGGTACAGCATTGGGAACTTACGAATCAAATCCTACAGGTGGGGGTTGGAATGAAATTATTGCGATGGTATGGAATACTGTTTCAGAAACATTTTACTTTTCTGCTCAAAATGAAGAATTAGTATTAGGTGAATATGATCCTGTAACAGGTATTGCAACTGATTTAGCATTTTTAGAAGAACTTGTTGAATCTTATCAAGGAATGGGATTCACATTAGGCTTTGCAAGTTCTGATGAAGTTGCACCTGTAATTTCTGCTACTGTTTCTGAACCAATTTCAATTATACAAGATTCATCTTTTGATGCCTTTGAGTTTGTACAATGTATTGATGATGTTGATGGTACTATAGTTCCTAACGGTGATTTTTGGTATGTAGGTGATTTAGTTGACACATCAACTAGAGGTTCACAAACTGTAGATTACACTTGCACAGATGATGCTGATAATAACACACTTGAAACTATCCAATATATTGTAAAGAAGAAATCATCTTCAGGCGGTGGTAGTTCATCTACTTCAGGCGGTACTTCATCACAATCATCAATCCCTCAACTAAGTGACATTCCTGTACTAACATTTCTAGATAGAGATCCAAGAATGATAGAACCACCAACTGAAAGAAGATCAATTAGTGATTTGTTTGCTAGTTTATTCTCAGATAGATTGAATCCAACTGAGAATATCCCACAAGCTCAATCAGTTTTCAATAGTGGTCAATCAAGTGGTTCACCTGCATCTGATAGGTCATCACCTGTAGCAGATTTCTTCAGGAATCTATTCTCAAGTTGGTTCGGCTAGGCTTATTTAGTACCTGATTTTGAATAAATTAATGAAGCTTAGTATAATTCCTGTTCTTTTCGCTTTAGCATTTCTTCTAGTTCCACCAATGAGTTCGTTTGGATCATCAATTACAACAAACCCAGATGTGATGTATGTTTGTGATGCACCTGCTTTTGAAACTAACGAAATTCACAGGATAAATTTCACTACAGGTCAAAAAATATCATCTGTAACAATGACAGGTACTACAATAGTTGGTTGTACTGGACTTGCAGTAGATCCTACTGACGGAACTTATTATATTGGAATTAAAACCGAAGGAGATGGTGCAAGTTTCTTGGGTACAATAATTCCATCTACAGGAGTTATAACATCAATAGGTGAGGTAGAAGCCTACTACGGTAATGGAATTACCAATTTAGCATTTAATTCTACAGGACATTTATTTGCAAACGCAAACAGATTTCCACTTGATACAGGCGAAGTTTATAGACTTGATAAAACAACTGGATCAATCGAAAGTACCTGCACACCCCTTCCAAATAAATTATCAATAATTTCAATTTTCGGTTCTACTGAAGGTACTGATCAAGTTATCTTTTGGAATGGTACTGAATTTCATGGTTTAGGTAGAAATGCTACAGTTGAACATAATGCAGAGTTTATACCAAATTCTTTAATAAGCCAACCGAATCCTCACGAATTTTGGGCAATAGCAGGGAGAGGAATTACTTACTATTCATTAGCTTATAATTGGTCTACTGATCAGATGTTTAGTCATGCTGATGCAATACCAAATCAAATGTGGGAACTAACAGATATGGAAGCATTTGATTGTGGGGTAGTACCTCATACTGTAATGACAGATAACTGGAACTCTGATTTACCATTTTTTGCAGGTGTACCACAATCAATGACTTTTGATACTGTAACAAATTCGTTTTATGCAAATGTAGCTTCATGGATAGGTTATATTTCTAATTTAGTTTCAATATCACCAACTGCTCAAAGTGGTATTTTATCTAGTGAATTAATTGGTGAATTAAATATAAATCAAGTACCTAGCCCACCAACTGATTTAAAATATGAAGCAGGGGATTACCATGAAGCACACATTATATTTAATGATACACAATATGATAATGGCGGTATATTCTTCAAAGGTATGGCATTTGAATTAGTTCTAACCCCACCTGATAGTATATCACCTGTAATTTCTGCTACCGTTTCTGAACCAATTTCAATTATACAAGATTCATCATTTGATGCCTTTGAGTTTGTAGATTGTAATGATGATGTTGACGGTGCTATAGTTCCTAACGGTGACTTTGCTACTGATGGCGGTATAACTATTGATACATCAACTAGAGGTTCACAATTACAAGATTACACTTGTACAGATAGTGCTGATAATAACACACTTGAAACTATCCAATATATCATAAAGAAGAAATCATCTTCAGGCGGTGGTAGTTCATCTACTTCAAGTGGTACTTCATCACAATCATCAATCCCTCAACTAAGTGACATTCCAACATTATCATTCAAGGATTCACCATCACAGCAAACTCCAACTCCTGCTAGAACAGGACAATCAATTAGTGATTTGTTTGCTAATCTGTTCGCAGATAGATTGAATCCTACTGAAAATATCCCACAAGCTCAATCAGTTTTCAATAGTGGTCAATCAAGTGGTTCACCTGCATCTGATAGGTCATCACCTGTAGCAGATTTCTTCAGGAATCTATTCTCAGGTTTCTCAGGATTCTTTAACTGATGCTAGGAAAGATTGTTAAGATAATTCTAAGTATTGAAGCCATAATTGGTTTGATATTTGGTATCTTAATCATAGTTACTCCTGCATTGATAACAGATACAGGAGTTACGATTGATGGTAGCGGTATCTTTATTCTAGGAATAGTAGTAATTGGTTGGCATGGACTTATTCTAGCAGGATTAACAAGGTTGCATGAAAGATGAGCAAAGTCTTTTATAGAAAAAATCAAATGTAAAATAATGCAATTACAAGTGTTCGACACTTACGCAAAACTTTCTGATGGGAAAACAAATCATATTGATATTTTGATGCCCGAAGGAAAAACCATAGACGAAGCCATAAAATGCGGAACTGAATATCTTGAATCTAAAGGTTTCAAGGATTTCACATTAGATACTGAAGTATGTAATTTTTGCCATATTCAGAGTGCTAATGAAGAACAGGAAAAAGCAGTTAATGAGAAGGGCTACGCCATAATTCAGATGTAGGATTTCCTACCTTTTTTCATTAGACTATCTAATTCAAAATCTTTATCTCAGAGGGAGCTGTACCAATTTTATCGGGCAGATTAGGAAATAGGATGTTACCATAACCCAATATCCATCATCTAATACCTAACGTGATTAGCAGATTAAGCTCTCTTAATCGCCCAAAAATCCCGATGCTAAATTTTTCAAGGCTTATTTAGAAGCAGTTTTGAGTTTAATTATAATGGTTGACCATGTAAAGGCACTAGGATACAAGATTACTTTGCCAAAAGCGGTCATTTTTGCAATTACATTATTGTTATTTTTCTGGGTAGCACCTATTGATGAGTTCAATATTTTGAGATCCATATCATTTGAATCTGCTTTCATAGGTGGTTGGTTAATTGTTGCAGGACTTGGATTATTCATTGAAGGTTTGGCATCAATTCCTGAAACAAAGAGAGGTGTATCCAAAGTAGGTGCTATGATTCTAATTATTCTAGGATTTACTGCTTTCGTCTTTTCAGCATTGGCACTAATTGGCGGAGTAGATATTCTATATGATTCAGTTGAACTAAGAACCATTACAACGATATTGTTTGGTGTGGCATCAATAGTATTCTTCATCACCTTAATTCCTGAAATAATTAGTAGAAAATCATTTGTTGCAAGATTAAGATCAGTATAGAGTAATGTCCATACTAGATTCTAATACGATACAAAGATCATCACCTGTTTACATCGAAGGTGCAGTTGTAATACTCATAAGTTTATTGATTGTTGCAAATGTAACACTAACAGATATTACATTCCATGATTTCTATGTGCTTCCTGCTATAGAAACATGCTTCCCTGAGAATCAAGATCCTTTCTGTCAAAATCTTAGAGAAAGACATGGACTACCAACTAATGCTCAGTTAGAGATTGGAGATATTTACTGGAATGAACTTGCAAGACAGGGATTGTTTATCGGATTTATTTTGTTTACATTTAGAATCTTCATTGGATTCATGTTACAGTTCAATAGAATTAGAAAAGTTAGAACCTCAACTGTATTGATGGCTATCTTCTGGGGATTAACAGGTTCGGCAGTTTTCCTATTTGGTTTTGTTGATACCATGTATTATTTCCTTCAAGGAAATGATACGCCTAATGAGTTGGCTTGGCTAAATAACGCAGGAATCTTTACAGAATCTAAGGCTTGGTTTGGAGATCCAAATATAGTTGAGAGAGAAGATTTGTTTGCTACAAATATAGTGGGATTGGTTATCATAGGTGTGTTTCTCCTGATAATTATGAATGTATTTGGTAATTCGGGTGTATCAAGTAGAAACATCGCATAGTATCAAATCTTAAATAGACACTAATTGCTGAAAAATTAGATTGGGATTCACAAGTGGGGATAAATCATTTTGGATAGCAATAATATTTGTTGTTTTATTCGTATCATTCTTCATCGCCTTCATGTTTTTCCCATTGATTGAAACTGATATTTGCACAAGTGATGGTGTTTGTGCTGATACTAAGATTCTAAAATCATATTGGGAAATTCTGACAGGACAGTAGTAAATTGACAGAGCTCACGAACCGCAATATTGCTATAATGAGTGTGGGTTGTTTTGTAATTGTAATTTTTATTGTGTTTGTACCTATAATCACAGTTGATACTGATCAACCTAGCACCCTAGCAGTTTGTGTAACTCAACCATGTGAGGATATGGTAGTTATCAAAGAACAAAAAACCATTTTAGAATTTCTAAGTGATGAAGAAAATGTTGAATTATTGACTAGAGTGAACCAAGAACCCAATGATGTAGGTGCTTGTATTCAAATCTATCAACCTGTTTGTGGTACTGATGGCAACACTTATGGAAATGCCTGTAAATTAGGACTTTCTGAAAATATAGATATAGCTCATCAAGGCGAATGTTAGTATGGGATTAGATTGCAGAGGATTATGTAAAGATCCAAAGTATAGATTTCCTAGACAGGGCGGTAACTCTTTGTTGTATCTTCAAGGTGCTAAACGGTGTCAAAATTGCGAAGGAAAATACCTGAAATGGGAAGGGATCTTCTGTCCTTGTTGCGGTGGTCGTCTTAGATTGAAACCAAGAAAATCAAAGCTAAAAGAAACTGTTTTGAACAATAAATCCATCCGAAGAATGTAATTTCTTAATTTGGATATTCTTTTATAGTGTGTATCTAATCATAATTGTATGGAAATACCAACGAGTATCACCGAGAAGGGTGGCAAAAATGGAGAAGCCATCTATAAAGCAGGTCACAAAGACGGTAAACTTGAAGGTGCAAAACAATCCAAAGATAAATTTGCAATAGAAGTTAACAGTATGGCAAATCAAGTTGTTAATGGAAAGGCAAAGGATGGATACAAAGCACCATCAATAGTCGATGTGGGTAAAAAAACTCAACAAATCTTCGCAATAGGTAAAGATCCAAGCAGAAATGATTTGAAACAACTAGCAATAGTAGTTTTGAAGGCTATGGAAGGATTACCATTACCTGAAGCAAAGAAAAAACCTGATACCAAACCTGCATCATAATCGGTGTAGGGGAGATTTTTTTTATGTTCAAACAAACTATAATCCAAGAAAAACAAAAACAAACTAGATCACCTAAAGGAAAAGGTTTGGATTACTATTTACTGTCATATTTCTATCATCATCCTGAAACACCATTAAATTCTAGAACATTACATTTTGCTTTGAGAGGTACAGGATACAAACTAAACTATATTCAAGTTCAATTATCATTACACCGTAGAAAGGGATTTCTATTTGAACCAATTACAGGGATTTTTATCATGAGATGGAAAGATTTTCTCATTCTTAGAAACAAAAATCCTGATCTTGCTAGAGATATAATAGTTAAATCTGAGCAATCGGAAACATTGTAGATGGGCGTTATCTTACCAATTTTAGGAATTATCATGATAGTTGCACTAATTGGATTTCTAGTATATTATGATGGATACAATTTAACTAGCCCTGTACAATTAAATCAATTTATTGAACAAACAACAAAATTTGCTGACGGTTCTTTTATTACAATTCTAACCAAAAACCAACCTGAAAGTGAAAAAGAAGCACCTGTAGAGAAAGTAATTGTAACAGATAAAGAAACAGGTGAATCAAAAATTGTAGAAGTTGAGAAACCTGATCAATTAAAACCAGTAAAGGGAATCGTACAGTATTCAAAAAGTGATGTTGATGGAGTTGTCGTTCAAGGCTACATACAATTAACCGATAGTAATACAGGTATTGTAATCAAGCCCTATGAATATAGAGCATTAATTGAGATAGCATGTGATGAGGTGTTGAATGATAAAGATGGATTTAATTTCTGTCAAACTTCTCCTGTCTTTGGTAGAGTGATTACAACTGATGGCGGTAGAGATGAAGATGGAAATGATAGAGGGGGATTCTTTATCTACAAATGGAGAGCAGGTAACTCTGCATCACTAGCTTACTATGATGTGAAAATATTGATACTTCCTTCAATATCTTCAGAACATCCACATTCTCAGTTTGAAAAGGAGTACAAGGTGCAGTTGATACAATGACTAATGTAGAAGCATTACCTAGATGGATGGGATTTTTTATGTTGATTATGGGAGTAGTCTTTCTGATCCCAACTCTAGCAATCATTCACTTGTATCTAACTCCTGATCTATGGGATCTTGTTGTAGACGAATTAGGTTGGAGTTACATGATGATAGGGTGGGTAATTGGTTCATTCATTGTGATTGCTATTGCTTTTGCCTATGGATCAGAGATCATTTGGTATTCTGATTCTAAAGCAAACGTTAAATCCATTGACGAAAAAGCAGAATTGAGTAAATATAAACCAGTTGATGAAAATGATGATCAAACAAGAAACTAAATTCGGAACTGAAATAATCACTAACACTCCTGCACCATTACATAATCTTCTTGTTAATTTTGTAGAGAAATTAGAGGATTATTATCTAGAAGCATTTGATGGCAAGTTAACCTTGCAGGATATTATAGAGAAAGATCCTGAGCAGTTAGAATGGATTGGAGAGGTATTCAAACTCAATGTTACGAATGAAAGATTAGGTATCAACAAAGGATATTGATTGATGGTTTGCAAAGGTAGATGCCAAAAGTACAGGGTACTCAGAACCATGAAAGGACATTATGCAGTTGGACATAAGAGATGCCAAGTGTGTGAAATATTCATAGATGTTGAAGGTCTATTCTGTCCTTGTTGCGGATACAGGTTACGGACAAAACCAAGAAATAAATTTTACAAAGAAAAATTGAGGATGACGAATAATGCTTGAAACACCCACCTTTATTGATGATATTCTATCAAGGATCATAATGTTACTCAGAAAGTTATTCACACATGAACAAAGATTAATGTTTAGAACCTCAACATCTAGACTTTCGCAACTATCAATTCAAGGAAGAATAAATTTCAAATGGTACAATGATTTGTTAAGGAAACAACCTGACATTGTATTTGTAGGATTCTAGTATCATGGCTTGGTGTTGGACATGCGACAAAGATATTCCATTGTATAAGATGCCATATTGCGATGATTGTAAATCAAAACAGAAAAAAGGTACGTTGGAGTTGTATCTGTAAATGGCTAGAAAATATCCTTGTTGCGGTGATTGTGGTACAAAACTAACACATGTCAATAGCGGAACTAAATCACCTGAAGGTTATCAGTTGAGAGTGTATGATTGCCCTGAATGTGATGTAACAATATTTAGAATACATCAACATGTAAAATCTAAGAACGATGAAAAGTTTTGGAAGTACGTTTATGATTTCACATTCAATTTTATCAAAAGGAAGTAATTTTACAGGTCATGTACCATTTAGGCATAACGACAAAAGATGTAATTCAATTCACCTACCTATCTGGGGTAGATTGTACCTTTCATAGAAGTTTTCTTAATTTTTAGGCATGAACATTTTTCAGAATTACCAAAATTACAATCTCAAAATATTTTCAGGCACAAACAGTTTTGATGGAAGTGTTTTATACAACTTTCATGCCTGAGCATCATGGAAAGACGTAGAAAGGTAATCATTGTAATTATTTTAGTTGCACTAGCAATCGCATTGTACATTTTAATCTCTACAGGTTTTTTCATTCTTCTGTATCTACTATTGTTTGGTACATCAATAGCAGGTCATGATCCTTTCTTTATGCAGAAAGAACCTAACCAATTTTATGAAACTGAAATATCATGTATGGATGGTTCAGGTCACAAAGTTAGTGGTACTGACAAATATGGTTTTGGTTGGGCAGGTTGTTTGTTTGATAATTGTGAATACGATAATTCAATAGTAGGAGATCACATGAGATGTGTAAGGGTGACAATGATTGAGTAATGAGAAAATTGGCATTGATGATCCTGCCAAACTTCATGAAGATAGAACTACTAAGGCAATTCCAATATTTGCAGTATTGATGTTCGCAGGATTAATCCTCTATGTAGCGTTTGATTCTCTTATTAGCAATACATAATTAATCAATAATTAGAGTGCAGATATGGTTTGTAGAGATATTTGTAAGAGATACAGATTCATTAGTTCCAATCCATCATCAAGACAGATTTACCTTGATGGTGCTGTGAGGTGTAATTCCTTCTGTCAGATATTCCTTAGATGGGATGGTGCATTTTGTCCTTGTTGCGGAATGAAGTTGAGAAGAAAACCTAGAAACAAGCAAGGTAAAGCGATGATGCAAAAGATTGATTCAAAGAGATCAGAAGCAAATCTTGAGTTAGAACCCTTCATTAAGGTTGTAAGGTAATGCTTTTTACTTCCTATATTTTCCAGTTATTAGATTGCTATGAAAGGTTTCAAGAAAGGTAACAAATTTGTACCTACTGATAAAAAACAAAAATTAGTAAAGATTGATGAGATAACAAAAGTTGAAGGATTGAATATGGACAATCCTAAACAGGCACAGTTTGTTACATTAGCAAAAAACAGATTGGAAGTAGATTCTAGACAGCTAAAGGATCTAAAGAAAGTTGTACTGCAAGAGCATCGCAGGGGAGAAGCAAGAGCTGAGAAACGACCTATGGCAGATGGTAAATATGAAATTATTGCTAGATACACTCCTTCAGATGATCCTAAAGAAATCAATGGTATCATGAAACATGAGATTGATCATATTTGGTATGCTGAAGAAGAACAGAAAAATCCTGTCAAATTACAAAAATTCATTATGGCAGTTGCAGATGAAGGTGCTTTCACAAAAGATTTGGAAGATTTACAGAAGAAAATCATGAGTGGTAAAGGCGATGAAGAATTAGTTAGAAGATATTTCGATGAGTATCACTCTGAGATTGGACAGGTAAATGAAAGAATCAAACTAGGTTTGTTATCAAAAGAAGAAGTTGAAAAGAGAGTTAATCTAGATAAGGTAACTCAAGCATACAATGAATTACATTCTTAGTGATTTTACAAGGCTTATTTAGAACCTGTTTTGAGATTTATCATTGAAAGGTTTCAAGAAAGGTAAGAAATTCATTCCAACTGGAAATAGAAGCAAAATAAACATCGGTGATAATCCCGAAGGAGATGAATTACATAACAAATTCATTGATCCTAAATCAGGTGACGGTCATAGAGGATTAATTGTTGCATGGAATAAAAAAAGAACCGAAGCAATTATTGAAGCAAAGACAACTTCCGCTACAGGTGGTCAAGTTAAGGCAGGAAAGTTATTCCATGTTAAAGAGAAGAAACCTGATCAATACCCAGAAGTAGTAAAGGAAGTAAAATCAATTCCTGAAGGTTTTGAAGCATCAACCTCAAGAGCAAAACAATCCTTAGATAAATCAAAGTTAAGTGAAAAACAAAAAAAAGATATTCGTGAATGGATTAAAGAAAATGAAAATTGGACAACAATAGATGACTTACCTAATGAGTTATTTGGTGATTTAGTAGATAGTGCAGGTGATGATATTGATAAAAGAGTAGCAATTCAAGGAGAAGCAATAGAGTATATGAAAAGTATCAAACCTGATCATGCAGGATTAGATATGAGTAAAGAATTTGAAATGAATTTCACAAAGAAAGAAGTAGATGAATTACTATCACAAATCCAGTATGAAAAGGATATGTTTGAAGCAGATAAAAAAAGCGGTGATGCTGATAAGGATGATTTTAGAACCGATGAACTTGAACAGTATAAAGATATTATTCCTAAACTAATGAATTTCAAAAAAGGTGGTAAGCTACCAATGTTTGATAGATATGAATTAGGTACAATCAATAGAATTGCATACGTTGAATTATTAATGCAAAATGCTCAACAAGATAGAGAAAGGAATTACCATATTATTAATTCAATAGAGGATAAGACAGATAAAAATAGGTAGTATTGCTTTGAAAGGTTTTACTAAAGGTAAAGGCAAAGGTAGAAAATTCATTCCTACCCTAACAAAACCACATTCAGCATTAACAAAAAAGGATATGGAGAAGTTACCAAAAGTAGTTACGATAAAAAATGGAAATAAGAATACAAAATGGTATGCAATAAGTCAAGACGGATCACATGTTACATTCATAAAAAATGAAAGAGTAAAGAAAACATTAGATGGTAGTTTACAAAAGGCTACTGAGTTGGAATTTCCAGTTATCAAATGGAGTGGGGGAGAAGAATATGCAGTATTGCACAATCAAAATGTAGGTGATCATCAAGATATTATCGACACAAAACCAATAATGGATTTACCTGTAGATGAACTTAAAAAATTAATGATGAATGGTACAATCAAACTTCTAAAGACATTTGATAATCCTGAAGATGCTCTAGACTATTCAGAGCATAGATCAATCGAATATTACGGTGATCCTGATATGACAATGAACCCAAAACAACTGAAGGCGTTTAACAAAGAATGTGATAAGTTCGGTTGTAATGATTCTAGAAGTAAAGAAACATTAGAAAAACCACATATAATTTCTTCAGATATAGTTCCCTCAGATTTCTTTAATGAATCAAACAAAGATACTAAGCAAAGTTTGTTAGAAAGTTTCGCAGGGTTAACAGAAAAAGAAGCCAAGAAATATGCAAATACTGAGTATCATGATTTACCTAAAGACATTCTAGGGAGAATGAATTTCAATATGACTAAAGGTGAGATTGCTGTACTGTATGATGACAATGGATATGCTGTAGATAAAAAAACATTGGATAAAACTGAAACAAATAATCAAAGATCAAAAATGACACAGGATGAAATAGACTATGCTAAGAAGAATTATGGGTATATTCCATTTGGCGAAGAACATGAAAATTACAAAAATGATCCTGAACGTAATCCA
>SMVB01012736.1_pt1 | contig 24331 bp, 17 predicted proteins | sample 2456461 | NCBI WGS metagenome assembly SMVB01 (sample SAMN11095934, study PRJNA526329) | marine sediment metagenome | biome: Marine sediment; feature: Surficial sediment; material: Deep marine sediment; isolation source: Hadal surficial sediment | place: Pacific Ocean | collected 2014-05 | depth...
ACCGCAATGGCGCCCATTGCCATGGCATTCGGTGTATTGGAATTAACAGGTTCTACAAGGGATTCTGCCTATGTGATTGCAGCGCCCATTGTGGCTCAGATAGCCCTTATCCTGATAGGCGGTGCCATAGCGGATCGAACTTCAAGGCAACGCATGCTCATATTGGCTGATGCACTGGCCATGTGTACTCAGCTCACTATTGCGTACCTCTTTTTGTCTGGGTCGGCAACAGTACCCATGCTCATGGGATTGATGTTAGTCAATGGCGTTGCAACCGCCCTGGGTATGCCAGCGACGATGGGATTCATTACACAGATGGTTGACAGGTCGGATTTGCAGGCGGCTAATGCACTGCTTGGTGTGGCAAGGAATTCGGCGATGATGCTGGGTGCGGCTATCGCTGGCATACTGGTTGCCACAGTCGGTGCGGGTGTGACGCTCGCTATTGATGGTCTTTCCTTTGGACTTTCAGCACTGTTAATCATGAGCCTCAAACCTAAACCACAGGCTGAACCAGAAAAAGCATCATTGGTGCAGGATCTACGCCTGGGATGGCGTGAATTTATTTCCCACAAGTGGTTATGGACCATCGTTCTCCAATTCTCGGTAATCGTAGCTGCAATGCAAGCTGTCTTCGGGTTACTAGGCCCGGCGGTCACCAGGATGCATATGGCAGGGTCCATCGACTGGGGAATCATATCTGCAGGTTTCGGGGCCGGGACATTGGTTGGTGGCCTGGTGGCAATCAATATCAGTCCAAAAAGACCTATGTTGATCGCAACCTGCTGTGTTTTTTTCTTTTGTGGCGTTCCCTTAGCCTTGTCCGTCCCGATGTCGGTATGGATTATCACCACTGTTTCGTTCATTGAAGGTATTGCCGGACAGGTTTTTGCCGTGATCTGGTATACCACCTTGCAGAAGATGATCGCGCCTGACATGTTATCGAGAGTAAGTGCTTATGATCATCTCGGCTCAGTTGTACTTGCTCCCCTGGGGATTGTTGTTGGCGGGTTTCTCTTTGAGGCCATTGGTTACAGAGAAACACTGTTGATCGCATCGCTTGCCATCGTCGTGCCGACCCTGGCAGTGCTCGCCGTACGAGAAGTGCGCGAATTAACGAGCGATGAAATCAACAACCATCAATCAGCCCTGACCTCATAGAGAACCTGAATCCGGTAGTGCGCTTTACACAGGGTCGCGAGTAGTGCTCGAAACTTGATGACGTTGGGGCATCTAACCTGGTTCCACCTCATCATCGGATACCCAGCTGCCGTGAAATCCATAGGGTACGCGTACCGGCAAGCGAACCTGTGCCAGCGCCGGTCGGGATAGATCCCTGGCATCGAGGATTATCAGTTCACTTGCATTTCTGCTTTCATCAAAAACATAAGTCATCAGATAGCCGTCGTCTTCTGACTCGGCTGAATGTTTAGGCACAAAATTAGGTTCTGCACCATGGCGACCGGGTCCCAGGTCAAAACTTGTCGATTCACCGGCCTGCATATCATTCTTGTAAATAGCAGGGAATGACTTTGGGCCCACTGCCAGTGAATATCCGTAACGATAGGGTTTGCTGTTTAGTTCGGGGTGTATTCGAGGAAATTCCTGTGCTCGATCACTGATTTGTTGCTCGGATACTTTTTTTGTTTTGGGATTGACAGTCCATCGATCCAGTCTCGGCAGGCTATCGCCAAATGGACCATTTGTGTCCTGATCAAACATCCGGTCGTAACGACAAATGTCGATGACGACATTACCCTCTTTGTCTTCATAGGCATTCATCGGATGATAAGCATAGTTCTGGGAAACGCTGCTCCAGATGATGTCTTCTGGTCCGCCATCTCGGGGCATTAAACCCACCCGTGCTTCATGCTCATTGTCCCAGCGGAAAGGAAAGCTCGCGCCTGTGCCCAGGGCCATGAAACTCAAAGTGACAGGTAAGTCATAAATAACGACATAGTTTTCAGTCAGGCTCATATTGTGGATCATGCACATACCGGGCATGGGAATATCGACGCTTTTCACCAGACTCGCATCGGAATCCATCACCACATACTTAATGTGGTCGCGATAGTTCGCCCAGTCATAACATATTGCGTGCAGTTCGCCTGTGGCTGGATCAACTTTCGGATGTGCGGTGTATGCTCCCCAACCTGGGTTATGACCAACGGTATCAAGCTCATAGGTGAGTTCAACCGGAGGTGTTCCTGATTCGACTATCGCCCCTGTTCGTCCACCGCACGCAATAACATGAGTATTGGGACCACCACCCAGCAGGCGTCCGTTTGAGCTCTCGCCCAGAGATTCTACAATATGGCTGCTACGAACCCATCGATTGCGATACCAGTCAGCTCTTCCATCTTCGAGCCTGATACCGTGGACCATTCCATCACCGGTGAACCAGTGATAAGACGAGGCACTTACCTCATCAAAAGGATTTGGACCGTTGCGTAAAAATCTGCCAGTCAGTTCTTCCGGGATTGTGCCCGTCACTTCCAGTTCCGTAAAAGTAGATTCAACGGTAACCGGGGCAAAGTTGTCAGATAAATATGTTCCGGTCTCGCCAAATACGTTCATTTTGTGCGATTCACCTGATTTGCCGCAACCAGCGAGAAGTGTTGATGCTAGCGGCAGTGTGACACCTGCCTGTAATATTGTGCGTCTTTTAATCATGGGCTGAATTACCTGTTATGAGACTGGTAAGTGAATTATTCATGTATTTGGCAGAAGTGCAATCTAGATCTTGCCTCTGTATTAGAATTTCCCGTATTGGTGAGATCGCAAACGTCCAATTTCAGGGTGTTGAAATAGTTGGCCGGTTTAACAGTAATGTGTCCTGGTAGTGGAGGACTAAATTCGATAGCGGCCAACACATAGCCTATGTCGTAATATTCAACGCTTCCAGCACCAGGCGAATGTACTTCGCCAGATTCAAATTAATCCAGCTTTCTCTTTCCCGCCTGTACAAAAGCGATGGGTAGTACCCCTTGTGATTCCCCGGACTAATAAGTATATGCTTCAGAAAACAAGTCCAGGTTTATCACATTGAGGAGAAATAATGGCTAAGGATACATGTAACATGAATGGGACACTGGCTGGTAAAGTTGCTGTTGTCACGGGTGCAAGTCGTGGCATAGGGGAAGCAATCTGTTACCGCCTGGCCATGGAAGGAGCAAAGGTTGTGCCGAGCGCGCGTACTGCACAACCGGCAGATCATATTTTTGACGGTACGATCAATGAAACTGCAGATCGAATTCGTGAATGTGGAGGCGAAGCATTTGCTGTTCAATGTAATCTTGCCAATTCGGATGATCGGGAGAGTTTGGTACAACAGGCCGTAGAAAAATATGGGCCGATTGATATCCTGGTAAGTAACGCAGCGATCACCTACTTCATACCCGTAGTGGAGTTCGCGGGCAAACGCTATGACCTGATGTTCGATGTCCAGGTCAAGGCCCCGTTTCATCTGGCGCAGATGGTTCTGCCATCCATGGTGGAAAGGTCAACAGGGCACATCATCAACATTTCCTCCGGTGCTGCCATTCATCCCAAAGCTGATGCGCCTGGCGGTCATGGCGGCACAGTCTACGGTATGTGCAAGGCGGCGCTGGAAAGATTCAGCACCGGTCTCGCACAGGAACAATACAAGAACAATGTATCGGTTAACGTCATTTCTCCGGGGTTGGTCGCGACGCCTGGCGTGGTTCACCACCATCTGATCAATGAGTCAAACAAGGCACGGGTCCAGGCGGTTGAATATATTGCCGAGGCTGTATACCAGCTTGCAATCGCAGATTTATCAATGTCCGGCCGCATTGACCACGCCGCCATGTTCCTGGAGGAACTCAAGATAGAACCATCCACCACGTTAAAGGATTTTCCCCAGGTTGCCTAATGTAAAGGCCAATGTAAAAGGGGCCAGGTGTAAAAGGGGCCAGGTACATTTAATCGAAGGCACCAGGTAGAACTTTTGAATAAATGAAACTGGTCCTTTGATGTAACAAAATTGTGCCTGGCATCATTTTGTGTGGTTTCTTACTTCAGGTATTTTTGGACTCGCTGGCTTACCGCGGGCGAGCCGGGTGCTATCTTGCTGAGCTTTGACAATGGGAGCAGAATATCCTCTGTTAAATTGAGTTTCTCCAGATAGAGGATCTGCGTGAGTAACAGATCGTATTGGTTTGGCCACTTTTGGTTAGCTTTCTCGAGAAAAATGACTGCTTTGTCCGTCAGCGAAACTGAATCAAGCGCGATTGCATATACATATGCATATCGCGGTTGGCTATCCTGCTGTTCAGTCGCTGCCCTGAGGTAGGGGAGTGCCGCCTGGTACTTCTCCTGCCTGACAAGCGATAACCCATAACTGAAATTTGTTGCACCACTGTCTGGCGCAAATTCCAACGCTTTTAACAGCAGCGGAATCGCTTCTTCTTCCCTGTTGGTGGCACGATACAAATCTGCGAGATTCAGCAGCGCGGGTATATAGAGGGGTTCGATCGCAAGCGCTTTCTGATATGCCTTTTCTGCAGCACCTGGATTTCCCAGGTTCAATTCCAGGTTACCCAGTGTAGATTGAGTCGATGGCATATCGATTGATCGTGCCAGGCTGGCCCGATATTCCTTAATAAGTACTGTGAAGTCGCCTATCTTGTCCAATGGGATATCGGTAGGCATGGTAGAGAGTGCAGCGGCGACTTCAATTCGAACCGATTTTATTGGATCTACAATTAGTGGAGAAAGATGTTGCCAACGAATTTTAGGTGGCGCGTTAACCAGGCTCCTCACGGCAGCAACTCGTATAAGCGGATCCGGATCCAGGAGATATTTTGCTGCAGCATCACTACCGACTCTCGAAGGGAAAATGCTTAAGTGTTCGAGCAACGTGGCTTTTACAATCGGCGGTATTGTTTCATCTGCGATAGCGGAGATAATTGGACGGGTCATGGTAGGGTCGCCCAATCGTGCTGAGGAATTAACCAGTGGCCATGAGTCAGGGGAGCGACTGATCGGACGCCACTCCTGCAGGGTGCTTATCGCCCAACTGGTAGTGGTACCTTTGTGGCACTTGTTACAGGCATTGGGTGTGTCCAATTTCTCAGAGAGAACAGGGTCAGGAATCCCGAATCGATGATCGCGACGGTCGTCTACCAACATATAGCGGTTTTCTGGCATGTGGCATTCAACACACTGTGCACCAGCTGATTCCACGGGATGGAAGTGATGTTTGGTTGTATCGTATTGCCCGGGGAGGTGGCACTGTGCACACAGACTGTTTCCCTGCAACAGCAGTTTCCCCGAGTGAGGCTGATGGCAATTCATACAAGTCACACCGCTTGCGTGCATCTTACTTTGCAGGAAGGAACCCAGAACGAAAACCTCGTCCTGTATCTGCCCATCCGGGTGATAGAGGTTCTCGCCTAGTAGTGCCAGCCTGTACTGGTTGTGAAAATTGTTCCCGCTATCAAGGTCCGCGATGATGGAACGGCGGGAATGGCAACCACCGCACATGTCGATGTAAGCGTTTGATTTATTGCCAACAGGCAGCGCGATAGGGTTGTTATCAGAAAATTCCCACTTCAGGTTGTTCTCCAAATTGACGAGTCCACTCGCCTGATCCAGATTCCCGTTTTCAGCGCGTCTTTGGTGCTGCGCACCGGGGCCATGGCAAGATTCACATGCGACATTAATCTCCGACCAGGTTGTGTCGAACGAGTTCTTAAGGACATCATAGTTTTTCTGTAGATTGGTGCTGTGGCATTCTGCACAACGGCTATTCCAGTTTTGTAAGTGCCGTGTCCAGAAGAATGGGGAATCAGCTGTAATATTCTCGTTGGGTTGGAGATGGATCCATCGTTGGCCGCCTTTTTTCTTGCTGCGGCTATCCCAGGCAACGTTTAACGCCTGGACGTGTCCATTCTCAAACTCGACGAGATATTGTTGCAGCGGGTAGTGGCCGAAGGTATAGCTGATTGAAAATTGGTTAGTTTCCCCGTCACTGCCGATTGTCTCAACAAAATATTTTGTGCCTTCCTTATAAAATCGATTTTTGATGTTATGAAAGATCACAGTGCTGTTGTCAAAATTTCCGAGGACCGATTCAGAACTCGCGAGTGCCATGGACTTGCTGTGATCCGAAAGTTTCCAGTCAGAGTATGCCTGTCGGTGGCAGGAAGCGCACTGCTCCGTACCGATATAGCTAACCTCTGAAGCCCGATTGAAGCCAGGGTAGAAGAGGAAAGCAAACAGGAGCGGCTTCCAGTTCAGAGAATTGAATGACATTTTATTACGATCTCTTACTATTTTTTAGACGATTTAAAAATGCTTGCGACCCAAGGCACCGTTTATGGTTCCCTGGGTCAAATTAAACTGGATTCCACCAGTAGTGCGCAGTTGTTCCTTTTGATCCGTGACCATTGTATATTGAAAGTTACCCGTTGACATGTCGTCTCGCCATCGTGCGCTGGATAAAAAAACAGGCACCTTGTTTTTTTAGGGTTGATACGGGTTTCGAACCTGACCCTATTTGAAATTGGCTTCCATGGCAGAATGGAACCTGGTACTGAGATCCGGCTGGTTGCAAGGTCAGACGACAACAAAAGCAGAGAGGGAGAAAATATGAATGTATCAAATGCCGTGGCACCGTCACCTGAACAATTCCAACAGTTTCTCAGCAGTGACTTCACTGGCCCGGTTTGCATGGTCAACCTCCTGAAATTTAAGGATAAGGCCGAGTATCAGGATGGTCGAGAAACTGATTTGACCGGGCAGGAAGCCTATGCTCTTTATGGTGCCGAAATGCGTGGTTTCGTACTTTCCAAAGGAGGAAAATTCATATTCTATGGTTCGGCTGAACATATGATAATCGGCACCGTGGAAGAAAAATGGGATACGGTCGCCATCGTTGAATATCCCTCAAAGGAAGCTTTTGTTGAAATTGCAACATCACCGGAAGTCCAGGGGTTTGGCATCCATCGCAGTGCCGGATTAGCGGGGCAACTCTTGATTGCGACCGCCCAGACAGGTGTCAGCTAGCTGGAATAGGTATGCTGAAAATCTTCCTGCTTGTGGCTGGAAAAGCTTTCCTCAACCGATATTGCGGGGATGCACAGAACCACTCCCGGAGGGTTCAGATGATCTTCGTGGTCTATGGCAGCAAGTTAAAGGTCGGCGAGTAGAGCACATTGCCAATGCTGCATTGTCGGAGTCGTGCTATTAACGAGGGCCCTGTCCGTCATCGACTTTAATGATGGTTCCTGTCACGCATTCAGATGAGGGTGAAACCAGGAACAACAGAGTGCTGTCCATTTGTGCCGGGTCACAGATCCGCTTCCTGGGGAACCCCAGGGTGATATCACCCATCCGCTCCAGCATCCCGTCCATCATTTCAGAGGAGAAAGCACCAGGCGCAATGCAGTTCACATTGATATTGAAACGTGCCCATTCAACTGCCATGGCTTCCGTCATGCGAGCGATGCCTGCTTTTGTAGTGGAGTAGAGTGCTGCAGCTGATTGTGCCGTTGTATTAAATGCGGCAATGGATGAAATATTAACAATCCGCCCGGGTCGTTTTTCTGCGATCAGGCGTTTTGCTACCTCAGAGGATAAAATCCAGGGGCCTACCAGGTTGGTATCAAATACGTTGTCGACAAGTTCATCCGACATTTTTACAATGCGCTGCGCATCTGGAATACCGGCATTGTTTATCAGGATAGTTACTGTCCCGAATGTCTTTTCCGCCTTTACAAGCGTCGCCCGGATACTCTGCCTGTCGGTCATGTCAATGGCGATCGGTTCACAGGTGCCACCATCAGCACGAATTTGCTCTGCCAATGCTTCCAGTTTTGGCACTCTTCTACCTGTAAGAACCACCTTCGCCCCACATTTCGCCAATACCTGCGCAAAACGTTTGCCTAGGCCTGAGGTTGTGCCAGTCACCAGGGCAACCTGGTCGGTTAAATCCAGTGAAAAATTTGGAGTTGCGAAATCAGCCATGTGAATTATCCTGTATCAATATGATCTACATTATCTGGGAGTAGCGAATTAAACGCCATCTTTGTCTCCAATTTTGTGACAATGGAACCTGACGAATCGTTAACCCCGGATAATATTTTATCGACAACAATAGATTTATGGTGCTGCAAGGTCGCGATGCCAGGCAGAGCCGCAACGTACAGTGCAACGGGAGGCGCAATTGAGTGTATCTGAAACTGAGCTGGAAGAATTTACGAATGAAGTTGTTAACTGGCTAGAAGAAAATAAACCCGTGGATCCGGGATTCTTGTTACCCGAATCATTTATGGAAGTGGGTACGGATCAGCAGTTTGAGTTTTTGCGTGACTGGCAGAACAAGGTATATGAAGCTGGTTACCTGGGCATGTCCTGGCCTGAAGAATATGGCGGTGGAGGCAAGTCGCAGATCTTCCAGGATATTGTCACCCGCGAAATGGCCCGCCTTCGCGTTCCTTTTATGACCAACACGATTGGTTTGAATTGGGCCGGGCCACTTATTTTGCATATGGGAACCGAGCAAGACAAGCAACGATACATCAAGGGAATCTTGAGTGCCGAGGACATATGGTGCCAGGGATTTTCCGAACCTGACCATGGTTCCGACCTGGGCAATGCCCAGACCCGTGCGGTGAAAGATGGTGATGAATATGTCCTTAATGGATCCAAAATCTGGACCAGTCTCGGCACCTATGCAAAATATATGATTCTGTTAGCGCGAACTTCAAGCGGGGGCGATAGCAAATATGCAGGGCTAAGTTACTTCTTAACCCCGATGGACGTAAAAGGAGTTGATGTCGTACCCATTAAAAAATTAACGGGCGAGTACGGTTTCTGCCAAACGTATTTTAATGATGCGCGTGTACCTGCGGATTGCCTGATGGGTAAGGAAGGTGAGGGTTGGCAGATCGCCATGACAACCCTGATGTTTGAGCGAGGTGCTGCCGGGGGGCAGGCTGGTGGTTTATCCATGATGGACCTCAATATGAATGACATCCTGGCATTAGCAAGGCGGGCTAAACGTAACGGCAGGCCCGCCACTGAAGACCCTTTGATTCGAGACCAGTTAGTGCAACTACTTATCGAGGAGCGGGGCAATCAATTAAATAGTCTCCGGGCGAGAATTCCTGCATTGGTATCAGAACGCCCAACTGCCATCCCGATGTCCGGTAAATGGCGAGTCAGTGAAATTAAACGTCGGATGACCCAGTTAGCGCTAGCACTGCAGGGTGCCAATGGGGCGCGCTATGTGAGCCCGGAAGCGATAGATAATGGGAAATGGCAACGCTCCTATTTCAATTCATTCTCTGCCACCATAGGCGGCGGTACCAGTCAGATTCAGGCTAACATTGTTGGCGAGCGGGTGCTCGGCCTGCCAAAAAGTTGAGGTGCGGTAATGAGTAGTGCCATTGAATTTAGTGAAGAACAGGCCATGTTGCTTGAAACGGCAATGGACTTTTGCAGTAACTATTCTGCAATGAGTAAAGTCAGGGAAGCAATTGAGGATCCAATGGGTTTCGACGAAACAGTATGGCAGGAAATGACCGGGCTTGGCTGGCTGGGTGTCGCCATTCCTGAACAGTACGGGGGCCTGGGTTTAGGATTGGGCGATGTTGTGCCAATCGTTGAGTCCATGGGCAGGTATTTAATGGGCTCCCCATTTCTGGCAACCACCCTCGCGGCCCAGGCGCTTGTCACTAATGGCACAGAAATTCAAAAGTCCGAGTGGTTGCCGAAAATTTCATCCGGCAGCATCGCCTCGTTGGCATTGTCTGAAGAAGATGGAAATTGGAACTTGTCCGATATTTCTGCAACGGCAGTTGAAGATGCAGACAAACTATTGCTCAGTGGCACCAAGACCTTCGTCCTCGATGCAGCGCTTGCAGATATCATCATCGTTTCGGTTAGATTTGAAGACAGGCCGGTATTGGTGTTGATCGAAAAATCCTCGGTACCGAATAGCAATATTCAGCGTGAAGTTGTTATTGATGAAACAAGGCGTAGTTACCAACTAACCCTGGATGGTATTCAGGTAACAAAAAATAGCCTGCTGGAGCATTCTGATTTTTCGGCTTTGGAAAATGCTGCATTATTGCTGTTGTCGGCCGAGATGGCGGGCGGTCTTGCAGGTGTCCTCAATGTCATTGTAGATTACCTGAATACCCGAAAGCAGTTTGGCAGGCTGATAGGCAGTTACCAGGCGCTCAAACATCCAACAGCAGAAATACTACTGGCGATGGAGGCCGCGAGGTCCCATGTTTATCATGCGGCAACTCTGGCAAGTTCAGAAGAAAGCCCGCAGAAGTTTGAGATTGCCCTGCGTATGGCGAAGGCTCACAGCAGTGAAGCATTTGCCCATGCAGGAGACCGCGCGATTCAATTTCACGGTGGTTTTGGTTTTACCTATGAGTGCGACGCACAGCTGTATTTGAGGAGGGCGCTCTGGTGCCAATACCAGTTTGGGGATGAGCGATATCACCGTCAAAAACTGGCTCCACTGCTGATAGATTTGTAGTTCAATAAATTCGGAATGAATAAGGAATCCGGTAATGAAACTGTATCATTGTAATAATGCCCGATCGCTTCGACCCCTCTGGACACTCGAAGAAATGGGTCTCGAATATGAACTTATCAATATGGCTTTTCCGCCCAGGTTTGCGCACGAGGGCTACCTGGATATCAATCCACTCGGAACGGTACCGACCTTCATTGATGGCGATCTCACCATGACTGAATCAAGCGGTATTTGCCAGTACCTGGTGGACAAATACGGACCAGACCCCATCGGTATGACAGTGGATGAACCGGAGTATGGAGACTACTTGAACTGGTTGCATCGAAGTGATGCGACCCTGACTTTCCCACAAACACTCGTGCTGCGTTATAGCCGCTTAGAGCCAGAGGAAAGACGAATTCCGCAAGTGGTTGAAGATTATAGCAAGTGGTATCTTTCTCGATTGCGATCCGTTGAAACCGCGATTGAAGGCAAAGAATTCTTGTGTGCTGACAGGTTCACCATCGCGGATATCACGGTGGGTTATGCATTGTTCCTGGGGGTATCACTCGGTCTTGATGAAAGATACAAACCCAACTGTAAACGCTATCTGGCGAGCCTGATGGAACGGCCAGGGTTTATCAGAGCACAGGAAAAGCAGGGCAGCAGCTAGCAATGAACGCGTTTTTAGCCCGGTCCTTGTGCACCATATTGGCATCGAAAACGCTTCCATTCATCACGATGTAAACACCAGGATTATTTGATTGCACAGCGGCGAGCGCCATACCGATATTAAACATGGCATCTGTCATGGCGAACCTGGCAGGTGCAAGGGAACCGGTGAGAACAATTGTCCGACCTGGTAAATTGGATATTACTCCAGCAGTTTGTGTCATGGTATCTGTGCCATGGGTGATCACGATCTGCTGGTGGGGGTGGTCGATGATAGTATCGCGAATAAGATCCCGGTCTTCATCAGTCAATTCCAGACTATCTTTTTGAAGCACTTCAACAATCTTGTAGGGGTGTTTGACCTCTGCCTGATCGAGAAGATTGCCAACGATTGAGGATCCCACTTCATAGCTGCTTTTCGCATCGAAATAAACCTTGTCGATGGTGCCACCGGTGGTGAGTATCAATACTTCATCAGGAGCCGCATTGGCAGATTCGTTCATGTTCGTGGTGCACCTGATGACAGTTCTGATACTGCTATAGATTTTCTATTATCGATCCGCTCTTTCGGTAAAGAGAATGAAAGGTGCAGATTCATTCCCCCGGTTGTTTGCAGAACAGCAGCGCGATCATGGCTAGGCATGCCATATAACCTTTTTGGTCACCTTCTTGATATCCCGAAGTCCACAGAACGCCATGGTGAGGTCCAGTTCATTGGCAATAATCTGCAGGCTTTTTGTCACCCCGGCCTCGCCCATTGCACCCAGCCCGTATATATACGAGCGACCAATCAGGGTGCCGGATGCACCAAGCGCCAGTGCTTTGAAAACGTCCTGCCCGGTTCTGATTCCACCATCCATCCAGATTTCAATTTCACCTGTAACAGCATCGACGATAGAGGGTAGAGCATCAATTGACGCAGGTGCCCCGTCCAGTTGCCTGCCGCCATGATTGGAAACGATGAGGGCATCAGCCCCACTCTGGACTGCGAGCCTGGCATCATCTGCATCGATAATGCCCTTTAGGATGAGCTTGCCTCCCCATCTGTCTTTGATCCATTTCACATCATCCCAACTTAAGGTAGGGTCGAATTGACCGGCAGTCCAGCGGGCCAGCGAACCCATTCCATCCACCGAGTCGACATGGCCAATAATATTACCAAAGCCATGCCGCCGTGTGCCCAGCATACCCAGAGCCCATCTTGGCTTCGTCGTGATGTTAATGATGTTGGCCAATGTGGGGCGAGGTGGTGTCGAGAGGCCGTTCTTAATATCCTTGTGTCGTTGACCCAGGATTTGCAGATCGACGGTGAGCATCAGCGCGGAACAGTCTGCTGCTTTCGCCCTGTCAATAAGGCGTTCAATAAACTGCTTGTCGCGCATGACATAAAGCTGGAACCAGAATGGTGCACTGGTATTTTCAGCAACATCTTCGATAGAACAAATACTCATTGTAGAAAGGCAGAAGGGTACACCGAACTTTTCCGCTGCCTGTGCCGATTTTATTTCACCATCTGCATGCTGCATACCCGTTAGACCGACAGGTGCCAGTGCAACCGGCATTGCTACTTCCTGACCGATCATCTGCGTTTTAATGCTGCGATTGTCCATATCGATCAACACTCGCTGGCGCAATTTAAGCTTCTCGAATGCAGTGATATTGTCTCTGTAAGTGCTCTCGGTCCAGGATCCGGAATCCGTGTAGTCATAAAACATGCGTGGAACGCGCTTTTCGTACAGGACTCGTAAGTCCTCAATACAGGTGATGACCGTCACGGAAATGCCTCAACTAAAAATTGATGGTATGAGATTAAATTAAAATCGACAGGAGAGTAACCTTTACTGCCGATTTTATTTTAACCGGGTTCTGTCTTTCACTATACCCAATTTTATTCTACTCTGACTCCCGGATTAAGTGGGAGAGCCTATGTCAGAACATTGGACGTACAAGAAGGGCCTGGTCGAAACAGGTAATGGAATCTATGCCTGGTTACAACCAGATGGTGGGTGGGGCTGGTCCAACGCGGGGTTAGTCATTGATGGTGACCAATCCCTGCTGATAGATACGTTGTTCGATGCCAGGTTAACGCGTGAAATGTTGTCGGCCATGTCCGATGCAACGGGTGTTAAAGCAGAGGAAATTGGAACGGTAGTCAATACCCATGCCAATGGCGACCATACTCATGGCAATGGATTATGCACCCATGCTGAAATTATCGCCTCTGAAGCAAGCGCTCGTGAAATGGAGCTCACGACGCCCCGTACGATGCAGGGATTGATGGATGCGGCGCCTTCGCTGGGGCTGGCTGGTGAATATCTCCAGGATATTTTTGGACCATTTGATTTTGGTGACGTCGCTGAAAAATTGCCCACCAAAACATTCAGTGGCGAGATGGAAGTTAAGGTTGGCGACAAGAGCGTGCAGTTAATTGAGGTTGGTCCGGCCCACACCAATGGTGATGTGCTGGCGTATGTTGTAGAAGATAAAACCGTGTTTACCGGTGACATTCTGTTTATCGATGGTACTCCGCTCATGTGGGCTGGTCCTGTCGCTAACTGGATCAAGGCATGTGATCGTATTATTGATCTCGATGCAGAGGTGATTGTGCCTGGCCATGGTCCTATTACTGACATTGCAGGAGTGAAACGGGTGCAGCAGTATCTGGCTTATATCAATTCAGAAACCCGGAAACGTTACGATGCGGGATTATCGGTTCGCGAAGCGGCCCATGATATTAACCTCACAGATTATGATGCCTGGACAGATGCAGAGCGTATCGTGATTAATGTGGATACCTTGTATCGGGAATACAGTGGAGATGGTGAGCCTGCTAACACAATAGAATTGTTTGGGCTGATGGCTGAGCTCAAGAGAAAGTGATGCTGCTGGTGCAGAAAAATGTATTCATGACAGCGCTGATTATTACTGCGGTATCCTATTTTGCAGACGCATTCCTGGGAGGACTGCCGGCAGTTAAACCGGCAACAGTAACTCCGACCGAATTTTCTGCAGAGCGGGCGATGACCATTCTTGAAAATCTGCTGCAAGAGGGTGTTCCTCACCCGGTAGGCAGTGAGGCAAATAAACGGGTAAAAGGCAGGATCATTCAATGGCTTGAAGATGAAGGCATTCAGGCTGAAGTTCAAACTTCATGGGGTTGCTCCCGGAAGTGGAATACCTGTTCATGGGTGGAAAATATTATTGCAATAATTCCCGGTGACGAGGAATTACCTTACCTGGCGCTGATGGCTCACTATGATTCAGTTCCCTTCGCACCTGGTGCAGGAGATGACGGGGCTGGAGTTGCTACCGTACTGGAAGTTGGGCGAATGTTAAAGAGAGAAGGACCCTTCAAAAGTCCAATACTCTTGCTTATCACTGACGCTGAAGAAAAAGGTTTGCTGGGTGCAGAAGCATTCTTTACCCATCACCGGTTGAGAGAAAAGATAGGCGCCATCATTAATGTAGAAGGCAGTGGATCTACCGGCGTAAGCAGGCTCCTTCGGACGGCAATGAATAACAAGACGATCGTTAATGCATATGGTGAAGGTGCAAAGTATCCGGAAGGTATGTCGCTAGCCAGTGAGATATTTAGAAGAATGCCAAACGACACAGATTTTTCAGTGTCAATGCGCGCCAGGATCCCTGGCATTGATTTTGTGTTTGCCGGAGAGAGGAATCACTACCATACGCCTAACGACAATTTGAAAAATCTGGATCTGCGTACCCTTCAACACCACGGAGAGAATGTATTGCCACTCGCACGGAGCCTGGCATCAATTGACCTGGGTGATCTTGAAAGTTCCAGCCTGGTTTTCGGCAATGTATTTGGACAATGGATAGCATGGCCAGAAGGATTGAGTGTCTATCTGGTTGTTGTGTCTGCGATTCTGTTAATAGTGGCTATTGTGAAATCACGAATCAGGCCCATAAAGTTGGTGCTGGGATTGGCAGCACCATTGGTATTAATTATTTCATGTGCTGTTGCACTGTATCTCAATTTTCAATTAATTGACTTGATCAACGGCACCACTGTTTCCTGGCCGGCGCATGATTTACCATTTCGGGTTGTGCTTTTCGCGACCCCTGCAGTTGTCGGCTTTTCTCTTGCAGTATTTCTGAACAAGCATTTGAACCAGGACGAGGCGCTCGTTGGTCTCTGGTGTTTCTGGCTGGTTTTGGCTGGTTGTTTTACTTACTATTTGCCTGCTGCGGCTAATCTACTCATACAGCCCCTGGTTATTGCGTCTATCCTGATATTTGTAGCGATTTGGGTTCCGGCCTCCATGCGCCTGGTGCTACAACTATCAACCCTGGTTTTTGTCATTCCGGCGAGCCTTGGCATGGTATTGACCCTGGAGGAAACTCAAGGTTACCGTTTAATCGTTACTGTATTTTTTAGCCTGGGGATATTTTTCGCCAGCATTGCTCCTTTTGTGCGTGAGTTGATGGTGCGGAAGTCTATTGTTGTTGGGGCTCTTCTGTCCCTTCTAGGCACGATAGGTGCGGTAAGCATGCCGCTTTACTCGGAGTGGCGCCCACAACACCTGAATCTTCACCTCATTCAGGATATCGACAAAAATGTTGCGTACTGGCATGCGCAAACTCAGCATCCATTACCTGAGCAGTTAGTGGCAGAAAATGCCTTTGCCCAGGACATCGAAATCTATCCCTGGTCCGGAACGGTAATTGAAAATGTTTCAAGGGCAGAAGTGATAGAGGTGAAATCTCCGTTTGTTAGTGTGCGGAATAAGACAGCAGTCGAACAAGGGTATTCGCTTGAGGTCTCGATGAACAGCAGACGAGGCGCAAATTGGTTAGCCATTGTGTTGCCAATATCATCCGGACTTATCAGCTACGAGTTAGGGAATGATCTATTTGAAGCAAAGCCGATTCTCGGTGGTGCCGTAAAAGACAACTTTTTCCTGGTGTTTCATGGGATACAGAACAAGCAGGTGGATCTGACACTGAACTTTGAAAATAGCGGTCCTCGGACGGGTTATTTGATGGAGGTCAGTGATAAATTGCCGGGGTCAGCAGAAAATCTGCTAGACGCGAGGCAGCCGTTGGCTGCGCCTGTTCACCGCGGAGATCAATTTGTTCTTTTCCAGAAAATTGATCTTTGAGTCACGCCAATCTGCACAATGGGTGAATTGTGGCTACCACTACATATCATCCGGTTATTCAACTGGATTTCTGCTCCAGCAACAGATCAATCAATGTGATGACATCCCGCACATTATCGATGATTCTCGATAAGAACTTTATAAGGATCTGAAGATGGAATTTTGTTGTTAGGCCGGACCGGTACTTAGTTAATTGTCTTATTTACACATTTAGCCCCATATTATCGTCATACAGCGTGTTATGCGGTTAGTTAATTCTAAAGTGGAAGATTTTTAGTGCCTTGTCTGGAAATTTGTCAGCAAATTCAGGTGACGCTGGAATTTGTTCGATTAATGCACTTTTCGGGGCATATCGTTGAAACTGGTTGATCAGGAAGTCAGGGCCAAGGTATGGGCTATTTACAGTGGCAATGATATCAGCCCTTGGCTTAACAAGTTGTGGCAGTTTTTTTAACACAGCAGCATAGTTCTTCTCTGCATCGAAGCTACCTCGTTGACGAGTTGGGGGATCGATAATAATGGTGTTGTAAGGGCCGTATTTCTTAATTCGGCCCCAGGAGCGAAACAGGTTGTGCGGAATTGACCTGACGGCGCGCATATCCTGCTTGTTGAGGGCATGGTTTCGTTCTCCCCACATGATACTCGGTTTGCTCATATCTACATTCACGACCTGCCTGGCACCACCAGCGAGGGCAGCGACTGAAAGGGAACAGGTATAGGAGAATAAATTCAGCAAGTTTTTGCCTTCGCTGTTTTGTTGGAGCCATTCGCGAAGTGGTCGCATATCGAGGAATAATCCGGCATTTTGTTGGACACCCGGGTGAACTTCAAATTTTAGATTGCCTTCAGTAACGATACACAAAGAAATCATCTCTCCGATGATGGCTTCAGCAGGAGCGCCTTTCTTATATCGTTGTTGTAATATCACAGATTCTATCTGTGAAAGTACATCCGCCTGATTGATGAGCAATTTCAGCTCATCGACGAATTGTATTTCGCTGTAAGCCGTAATCAGAAGTACCGGCGGGTACCAGTCAATATTGATGTGCTCCAGACCTTCGAACAGGTGACCGCGGCCGTGAAAAAAACGACGGGTATCCGGAACGCTCGATTTTAGCCAGCTAACAAGAGATTTTTCGATGGAAGAATAGGGGTGCATGGTAACTGCAGATTTATTATTCGTGATAATAGTGGTGGTGTCTGTAAATCTAGTCCAACATCTCTCGGACTTTGCGTAACAAATCGTCCCGGCTGTAGGGTTTTTGTAACAACACCAGGTCATCCTCCAGGATGAAATTGGTATGGATACCATTTGCTGAATAACCGCTGCAAAAAAGTATCGGTAATCCGGGAGCCAGTTTATGAATTTCTTCCATAACTTCCCGACCATCGACTTTTGGTAACACGACATCGAGAATTACAATGGATATTTTATTTTGAAACTCTCGAAACCTGTGGATTGCGACTTCGCCGTCTTCTGCAAGAATAACCTGGTAGCCGGATAGGCTGAGGAAAGTATCCGCCAGTGTGCGAACCTGTTCATCGTCCTCCACCAGTAGTACCGTTTCATGCTCGCGGGTTATCCTGGGTTCCAGCTTTCTCTTAAGCCCACGTGCCGTGCGTTCGATGATGGGAAGATAGATTCGGAATTCTGTTCCCCTGTCCAGTTCGCTGTAGAGATGAGTAAATCCACCATGTTGCTTGATGACTCCAAACAGAACAGACAAACCCAAACCCGTACCCAGGCCTTCTGGTTTGGTGGTAAAGAATGGTTCGAATATGAGATCCTGGATTTCCTCCGCTATGCCCGTACCCGTATCAGAAACGCGCAGGAGGACATGACGACCGACACTTGCCCAGGGGTGCGACTCCACGTAATTTTGATCAATCATAATGTTTTCAGTTTCGATGGTGAGCTTTCCACCGTCCGGCATGGCATCACGAGCATTGACGGCAAGATTAATAACGGCTTGCTCCAGCTGGCCAGCGTCGCCATCAATAGTGCCGAGATTAGTGCCGGGAATAAATTCATATGCGATGTTTTCCGGGAGCAGTCTCTGTAACAGATTCCCTGTTTCGTTCATCAGTACATTCAGGTCCAGGGGTTCTGTTTCCATAATCTGACGGCTGCTGAAGGACAAGAGTTGCCTGGTTAAATCAGTCGCCCGATCCGCAGCGCTAAGAATCTGGTTGTGGTATCCGGAGAGTATTGAATCCTCGCGGGTTTTCTCCTCAGCCAGGTCTGCATAACCTTTTATCACGACCAACAGGTTGTTGAAATCATGTGCAAGACCTCCGGCTATTTGTCCAATTGATTCCATTTTTTGTGCTTGCAGTAGCTGTCTTCTGATGACTTCACGACTTTCCAGAGTCTGCCGGCGGGATAGTTCGGAGCTTGCATGTGCCGAAAATATAGTAAGGAGATCTTGTCGGAACTTAAGTGACTCCATCGGTTTATCGTCCATGCAGACGAGGATACCGATGCTCTTTCCATCACCATCTATCAGCGGGGCGCCCAGGTAGCTTTCCATTCCCATCTCGCTCAAGAGACGATCCTGGGGGAAGTGTTGTTGAACATTGTCGGGGTAAACACAGATGAGTTGTTCGGCGACATTCGCGCAAGGGGTGCCGTCGAGTTGGTATTCAAAATTGTCTTCGAACTTGTCTTGCTTCCAGACACACAGGGTTCTTACTGTTTCATTATCAAGGAGTTCTCCAATAAACACACACTTGATGTCCAGTTCTCCTGCCAGATTTTCGGCAAGGGACTTTAGAAAATCTGTACCCACTTTTCGCTGTGTACCGTTAATGACAGATTGCATTGCAGTTTCAAGTTGTTTGCGCTCGCTAATGTCTCTGCTGACACCGATATATCCATTGGGTGTTCCATCCCGATCGCGAGTAAACCTCATGGTTAATTCGCTGTTGGTAGACCCACCGTTCTTGTGCCGGAGTGAAGATTCAATGATAATCGGATGATCAGGATCTTTTCCGGTATCTTGTGCAAGCATCTCTGTCAGAAAAGTGCGTATCTGGGCAGGAGATTCCGATTCGCTAAAATTTGTGATACCGATGGCCATTGCTTCTTCAGGTGTGTAACCAAGGGTGAACTGAACCGATGGACTTATATAAGTAAAATTCATCTGCAGATCCATGGTCCAGACAACATCGGCGAGATTCTCGGTGAGAAACTTTAAATGTTGATTGCTGGCTTGTTCTGCTTCCTCTGCTGCTTCTTTTTTTAAGATTGCGCCGTGTAACCGTTCGATAGTTTCAGCCATCCGCGAGAATAAATAGTTCCCTGCCATGAGCCCCAAACCAATGACCAGAAAATAACTGCCCACGTAAAGAGTCCAATTTGCCGGATCCGAAGACACGGCCACGGCATTGCCTGTGACATCGTGATACCCGTTTATGACGGACCAACCGATGATTCCGTAGAGTAAACACGAAGTGGCAAAGACGGCGATGCCGAAACGAGGACCCACCAGGATGCTGGAAAAAATCACGGACATTCCCAGGTACAGGGTGCCGCTGCCTTGTAAACCGTGATTGTAAATTGACCAGATACCAACGGTAAAAAGCATTAAAGATAGAGATACTGATCTGATGACTAAAAAGCGATGGCGTGTTGTTCCGAGGAGGATGAGCATTCCATAAATTGCAACGGGAAGAGCCCAGTCGAGTATTGGACGCTCAATGATGGTGTACACGAGAAGAGGCAGCGCCACCAGAAGCGAAGCCCAGATTAACCTGTCAACTAGAAGTTCTCGCCATTGGGCTTGCTGGTCGAGTATGAAGCTTTTCGAATCCATCGCCACCATTTTGACGCTATCCATTGCCGTGGTTGCTCAACAAGTCAATTGTCATTATTGCAATTTGAAAGGAGTCATACAAATCAACCTAATTGAGTATAACAGGGTTGTATGTATGACAAGCCTGTTGTCATAATTGTCCTGTAAAGATTGGCCTGCCACGTTTCAGTTAGACCATGAGTTCATTTGCGCTATTACGCCGGATCGTCCGCTAGTGGCGAATTTAATCGAAGAGTTTCTCACTACTGGCAAACAGCAAATAGATGATGAGTCCAAACAATGTCACTCCACCGGCCACCTGGAAGACCAGCGCCCAGGAACCGGTTAGTTCCAGAATGACTCCGCTCACGAACACTCCTATTATCCCGGGGATTGTACCTGCGGTATTGGTAATGCCCATCAAAGTTCCAGCGTGTTTTGGCGCAATATCCATATGATTGACGACGAAACCACCGGTCACGAAAGCGCCGAGAGCACTTCCAACTGCCATAATTGATATTGCCAGCCAGACAGAATCGACCTCGCCCACAAAAAACAGTGCTATGGAAAGCCCCCCAAAGCCGATCGTCTGCATGAGTTTGCGAACCTTGCCGATGGCCATCCCATTGCGAATGAGCTTATCCGTAATGTTACCCGCAATATTTAAAAACAGAAAAGATGCAATATGAGGGATCATGGTGACCCAGCCCACTGATGCATAATCAACACCTAACCCCTTATTAACGAAGGTTGGTAACCAGGACAACAACACATATAGAGACCAGTTGTTGCAGAAATGGGCAATGATAATTGCCCAGACGGGTGCACATTTCAGGAACTCGCGTAATGGCGGTGTTTCGATGGTGTCTACCGTTGTGGCGCCAGCTTGAATGTACTCCAGTTCAGTGGTTGACATACCAGGATGTAGCTCAGGTCTGGAGGTTACCATGCGATACCAGAAGATAAACCAGACAAGACCTACAGCGCCAAACAAGTAAAACGCCCACTCCCAGCCCAGTCTTTGCACAATGAAGGGAGTGAAAACGAGGGCAAATACCGTGCCTAGTGGAATGCCGCTGTTAGTAAATCCCACGGCCCTTGAACGTTCCTGAATGGGAACCCAACGGCCGTAAAGGGAATATATTGAGGGGAAGGTAACGGCTTCACTCATACCCATGGCTATCCGCGCCATAATTAATACTGTGATCCCCAGTGCAGCAGCGGGCGGGGTAATGATGGTAAAAAGCGACCAAAACAAAACGCCCATGCCGAGTATTGCCTTACCACCATAACGGTCCGCCAGTCTTCCGCCTACTATTTGAAGTAGTAGATAACCCACAAAGAATGAAGACAAAACCATGCCTTGAGTCTGCATGTTCCAATCGAGTTCCTCGGCCATAGGAATGATGGCGATTGAGATATTGACCCTGTCGATGTAACAAATAAAAACGGACAGAAATGTAAGGACGATGAGAATATAACGGCGTGGCCAATGTGCAGGGATGATCAACACCCGTGCTCCTTATTTCAAATTCGTAGAGAGTATACGCAAGTTTGGATAATTTCCCCATTCAAGCATTGATTTTTTAATCGGTAACAATCTGGCTGTGCAGAAGACTGGCAACGCGAGTCCACGTTGAATCCTGAATAGAATTTGTATTCGCTCTATAGTGTGATAGTCCGATCTGCTACATTGCGTTTAATTCTAAATGAAGAAGGTATACAAATGCCACTGACAGAAGCGCGATTCAAGGGGCGTACGGCGCCGTTACTAACAGAAACTATTGGGCAGTACCTGGATAAAGTAGCGGCCCGTGATCCTGATCACCTGGCGCTGATCATGCCGCATCAGGATATTCGGTGGAGTTATGGCACATTTGTCAAGCAAGTAAACCGGCTTGCCACCGGTTTGATACATCTTGGTATCAAACCAGGCGACCGGATAGGCATCTGGTCACCTAACCGCTATGAATGGGTTGTTACCCAATTTGCCACGGCTAAGATGGGGGCCATTTTGGTTTGCGTCAATCCAGCCTATCGTTTGTACGAGTTGGAGTACGCACTTAACAAGGTTGAATGCAAGGCAATCATCAGTGCACAGAGTTTTAAAACCAGCATGTACCTGGACATGCTTTATGACCTTGCACCTGAATTAAATAGTTGTGAACCGGGGGCGCTTGTATCGGAAAAACTGCCGCATCTTAAAACTGTCATCCGTATGGGTGAAGATAAATCACCGGGAATGTTTAACTTTGCAGATGTTTGTGCCATGGGAACGAAAGTTGATTCAAATCGCCTGGTGGAACTCGCGACAACCCTGAAGTCTTCAGACGCTATTAACATCCAGTTCACCAGCGGCACTACTGGGACGCCAAAAGGTGCGACGCTGACCCATACCAATATCCTTAACAATGCCTACTATGGCGGTCAAAGTATGAACCTGACTGCGGAAGACCGGATTTGCATCCCGGTTCCCATGTATCACTGCTTTGGCATGGTACTGGGTACCCTGGTTTGCGTTACCCACGGGGCAACGATGGTCTTACCCGGGGAGGTTTTTGAACCGGTACAAACCTTAACCGTTGCCGCGCAAGAAAAGTGTACAGCGCTGCACGGTGTGCCAACCATGTTCATCGCCGAGCTGGATTTGCCGGATTTCAAGAATTACGATCTTCGCTCATTAAGAACCGGGATCATTGCCGGTTCGACATGCCCGATCGAGTTGATGCGAAGGTTGATTGATGATATGGACCTCACTGAAATAGTTATCGGCTACGGACAAACCGAATGCAGCCCGATAAATACCATGACTGCGATCGAAGATTCATTAGAAGCACGGGTGACGACCGTGGGAGTTGCGCACACCAACTGGGAGCAAAAGATAATCAATGAAGATGGTTCAACCGCTGCGATTGGTGGCACCGGTGAAATCTGTTCCCGTGGCTATGGAGTGATGCAAGGCTACTGGGGGGATCCTGAACGCACAGCCGAGACCATAGACAAGGATGGATGGCTGCATTCTGGTGACCTGGCAGAGATGGATGAAAATGGATATGTGAAGATCACAGGCCGGATCAAGGATATGATTATTCGCGGTGGCGAGAACATATATCCGCGTGAGATCGAGGAGTATCTTTATACTCACCCTCTGATCCAGGAAGTGCAGGTATTTGGTATACCTGATACAAAATATGGCGAACAGGTTTGTGCCTGGGTACAGGTGAAGAAGGGAAAGGATTTAACAGCGGAAGATATAAAGGAGTACTGCCAGGGTCAGATTACACACTTTAAAATTCCCCGCTATATTAAAATGGTGGACGAATTTCCAATGACGGTTACGGGTAAAATGCAAAAGTTTGTCATGAGAGATGAAACGATAAAAGAATTAGGGGGACAGTTTACTTAATTCAGTACGTTTGGAATTAGGGGGGCAGTTTACTTAATTCAGTGCGTTTGCCTCAAAAGTATAAGTAGAATTAACGCTCTTTCCCTCTGACCATCAATGTATCAAAATTCCTTTGTGCTTGTTTGTTCTTCCTATCTTCCAAAGCGTTAGGTGATTCGATGAGGTTATCAAAAGTCCAGAGCTCTATCGTGTTTTCAGCCTTGTTTGGATGTTTTGCCTTGGCGGGGGAGTTAGACAAATGGGACACTGCTGATCTGGAAACAGTGAGACTTTCACCCGACAAATTTATGAAACTGCCAATAGGAGTGAGAAACGATCTCAGCGCGCGGGGTTGTACCATTCCACAGCTATTTTGTTGTAAGGAAGAACTGCACAATGTTATCAGTGGGCACTTCAAAGATTCTACCCAACTCGATTGGGCCATTCTTTGCTCAATCGAGCGCCACTCAACATTGCTTGTGTACTGGGGTGATACATCCATGGCAGTGTCAGAGTTAGACACTACTGGCGACATTCACTGGTTACAAGGTACCGGAGATGACAAGCTTGGATTCAGTCATGTTATCTCAACCGTTGGCACAAATTACGTCAGGGATCACGCTAACTCCTATGGTACGGTAATTCCGGCAGCTCTTGGTCATGAAGGGATAGATGACGGATTCATGGGGAAGGCTTCAATGATTAGGTACTGGTATCAAGGCAAGTGGCTTAGTTTGCAAGGTGCGGATTGAAATTGCCGCACCTAACAAAATACTGTTGTGGACTTCCGCTTCGCTCCAGCTTCACCACTAGATTTTCTGAGCAAACTCGCTGCACTCGTACCCCGACCTCG
>SMVB01124726.1_pt1 | contig 24316 bp, 21 predicted proteins | sample 2456461 | NCBI WGS metagenome assembly SMVB01 (sample SAMN11095934, study PRJNA526329) | marine sediment metagenome | biome: Marine sediment; feature: Surficial sediment; material: Deep marine sediment; isolation source: Hadal surficial sediment | place: Pacific Ocean | collected 2014-05 | depth...
CATCGCTTGCGGCAATACGTTTGTGCTGAAACCCTCGGAGAAAGACCCGGGTTGTTCGCTTATGTGGGCGGAGCTCCTGCATGAAGCCGGTCTGCCGCCGGGCGTGTTCAATGTCGTGCAGGGTGATCAGGTGGCCGTGAACGCATTGCTTGCGGATGAACGTGTCGCAGCAGTCAGCTTTGTCGGGTCTACGCCGGTCGCGGAGCATGTTTACAAGACTGCGTCTGCGAACGGCAAACGGGTACAGGCGCTCGGCGGCGCCAAGAATCACCTGGTCGTATTACCGGACGCCGATATGGAACAGGCGGCCGATGCGCTAATTGGCGCAGGTTACGGCTCAGCCGGCGAGCGTTGCATGGCGATATCCGCAGTGGTTGCCGTCGGCGATTCGGCGGAGCCTTTGCTCGAAAAGCTCAAGCCGAAAATCGAGGCGTTGAAAATCGGACCGGGAACGGACAACAGCAATGACATGGGCCCACTTATCACGGCGGAACATCGCGAGAAAGTGAGATCGTATATCGATATCGGCGAAAAAGAGGGCGCCAAACTCGTCGTCGATGGCAGAGCCCACGAGATTACGAAGTCGCCCGGTTATTTCATCGGGCCCACCTTGTTTGATCATGCAACACGTGACATGCGCGTCTACCGGGAAGAGATTTTCGGTCCCGTATTGACCATGATCCGTGTCGACACATTCGACCAGGCGATCAAACTCGTCAACGATCATGAATACGGTAATGGCACTTCTATTTTCACGCGCGACGGAGACGCTGCGCGCGAGTTTGCCAATGGCATCGAAGTCGGCATGGTAGGCATCAATGTGCCCATCCCGGTGCCCCTGGCATTCCACAGTTTTGGCGGCTGGAAGCGTTCTCTTTTTGGAGACACCTCCATCTACGGCATGGAAGGCGTGCGTTTTTATACGCGACTCAAGACGATCACGTCACGCTGGCCGACGGGTATCAGGGCAGGTGCCGATTTCTCCATGCCGACAATGTAAATCAGATGGAAATCAAAGGCGAGTACCAAATACGCAGCAGCCGGGAGACCGTGTGGCAGGCCCTGAATGACCCCGAGATGCTGAAAAAGTGTATCCCGGGATGCGAATCGCTGGAAAAGATCAGCGATACGGAAATGGCTGCGACAGTCATGGCCTCGATCGGCCCCGTCCGCGCACGCTTCAACACCAAACTTTCGCTGCAGAACCTGAAACCTCCTGAGAGCTATACCCTGGTCGGCGAGAGCAAGGCCGGTGCCGCCGGCTTCGGTCGCGGCAGCGCCGATGTGACTCTTATCGAGAATGACGATGGCACCTTGCTATCTTATGTCGCCGACTTCAGGGTCGGTGGCAAACTTGCCCAGGTCGGATCCCGCCTGGTGCTCGGCGCGACCAAAAAGATTGCAGATGATTTTTTCGGCACGTTATCCCGCGAGCTGGATCCGGGGGCGACGCGTGTCGGCGCAGACGATGCCGGAGACGGCACGGTCACCCCCAGGATCTGGCTGGCGGTTGCCGGCGCCGTCCTCGTCTTGCTGATCTGGTGGTTTCTGCTACGCTGAGTAGTGCCGTCTTCACGGCAATGTAGGAGCGGCTTAAGCCGCGAATGACCGCAACCCGGACGATGCACAACAATTAAAACAAGCACAGGATAGCCTGATGTCTATTAATGTTTCATTTACGCTGAACGGCGAAGCCGTGAGCGCCCATGTAGCTTCCCGCACATTGCTGGTTGAGATGATTCGCGAGCATCTTGGCAGAACGGGCACGCACGTCGGCTGCGATACCAGCCAGTGCGGGGCCTGCGTAATCCATGTCAATGGCCGTTCGGTCAAGAGTTGCACAATGCTTGCCGCCCAGGCCGACGGTGCGGAAATCGTCACGATTGAAGGCGTGGCAAAAAACGGCCAGCTGCATCCCATGCAGGAGGCGTTTCGTGAGCATCATGGTCTGCAGTGCGGATTTTGTACCCCGGGCATGATCATGAGCGCACTGGATCTCGTGAAGCAAAATCCCGACCCGAGCGAAAAAGAGATCCGGGAATGGCTGGAGGGAAATCTGTGCCGCTGCACGGGCTACCATAACATTGTTCGTGCGATCAAAGCTGGTGCGGACTCGATGAGGGTAGGCTAGAAGAAGAACCATGCGGAGAAGAGGTGAAGCATGACTGAAAATGGGTTTGGCGCTGCAGTTCGACGCAAAGAAGACTATCGATTTATCACCGGCCGGGGACAGTTTGTTGATGACATCAACCGTCCACATCAGCTTTACGCACAAATTATCCGCTCCCCGATAGCACACGGGAAAATCAACAAGGTAGATGTTGACGCTGCCATAGCAATGTCCGGCGTTGTGGCCGTTTTTACGGGCGCCGATATGGCGGCTGACGGCGTTGGCGGCATACCGTGTGGATGGGGCATCACCAGCAAAGACGGTTCGCCGATGGTCGAGCCCGGGCATCCGCCGCTGGCGGCGGAATGCGTGCGTTATGTCGGCGATCAGGTAGCCGTAGTTCTGGCTGAGACGCTCGCCATTGCACGCGATGCGGCAGAACTGGTTGATGTGGATTACGCAGAGCTGCCATCCGTTGCAAACCTCGAATCGGCAAGCGCCGACGGTGCACCGCTGGTCTGGGACGACGCAAAAGGAAACGTCTGTTTCGACTGGGAAATCGGCGATAAATCGGCCACCGATGCGGCATTTGCCAGTGCCGACCAGGTCGTCACTATCGATATCGTCAACAATCGGCTGATTGCAAATGCGATGGAGCCGCGCGCAGCCATCGGCGACTACGACGCCGGCAAAGATGAATACACGCTTTACACCACCAGCCAGAACCCGCATGTCATCCGCATGTTGATGGGCGCATTCGTACTCAGCATTCCGGAACATAAACTCAGGGTGATTGCGCCGGACGTCGGTGGCGGATTTGGTTCCAAGATATGCCACTACGCGGAGGAAGCGATCGTTACCTGGGCATCCAGAAAAGTGAATCGCCCGGTGAAGTGGACCGCGGACCGCAGCGAATCTTTCATCAGCGACGCGCACGGCAGGGATCACGTGAGCCACGCCGAATTGGCGATGAGCAAAGACGGTGATTTCCTGGGTCTGCGTGTTTCGACGCGCGCTAACCTCGGCGCCTACCTGTCGACGTTCGGCCCTGCGGTGCCGACTATCCTGTATGCAACCCTGCTGGCCGGCAGCTACAAGACCCCGGCCATCCATGCGGAAGTGAAGGCCATGTTCACACACACGGTGCCGGTGGATTCATACCGTGGTGCGGGTCGGCCGGAAGCCAGCTACCTGCTGGAGCGGCTGGTTGACAAGGCGGCGAAACAGACCGGCATCGATCCGATCGAACTCAGGCGGCGCAATTTCATCCAGCCGGAGGATTTTCCGTACCAGACACCGGTCGCGCTCGAGTATGACACCGGCGACTATGACGCTGCGATGGTAAAGGCCATCGAGCTTGCTGATTACGCGAATTTCGACAAGCGCCGCGAGGAATCCGCGGCGCGGGGAAAATTGAGAGGTGTAGGAATCTCGACTTACATCGAGGCCTGCGGTATCGCGCCGTCGAACGTCGCCGGGGCACTCGGCGCAAGGGCCGGCCTGTACGAGGTGGGCACAGTACGTGTCAATCCAACCGGCTCAGTGACAGTGCTCACTGGCTCGCACAGCCATGGCCAGGGACACGAGACTACGTTCGCGCAGCTCGTGGTCGAGGAACTCGGTGTTGATTTCGACAATATCGATATCGTCCACGGCGATACCGGCAAGGTGCCCTTTGGTATGGGTACCTATGGGTCGCGCTCGGCTGCCGTCGGCGGCGTCGCGCTGATGAACGCGCTGGAGAAAATCAGAACCAAGGCAAAAAAGATTGCCGCACATCTTCTCGAAGCATCGGAAGACGACATCGAGTTCAAGGATGGTCAGCTCAGCGTTGCCGGCACCGATCGTTCCGTCGCATTCGGCGATGTTGCGATGGCCGCCTACGTGCCACATAACTATCCTCTGGAAACGCTGGAGCCAGGACTCGAGGAGACCGCATTTTACGATCCCAAGAATTTCACGTTTCCGGCCGGTTGCCACATCTGCGAAGTCGAAGTGGACCCCGATACCGGTGTTGTGGAAGTGGTCAGATTCACGGCCGGCGATGATTTCGGGCGCATTATTAATCCCATGATCGTCGACGGACAGGTTCACGGCGGCGTCACCCAGGGAATCGGCCAGGCGCTTTACGAACAGTGTGTGTATGACGACTCGGGACAATTGCTGACGGGGTCGATGATGGACTACTGTCTGCCGAAAGCCGATAACGTGCCGAATTTTGCCGTGACCACGAACGTTACGCCGTGCACGCATAACGTGCTCGGCGTGAAAGGCTGTGGTGAGGCGGGCGCCATCGGTTCTCCACCGGCAGTCATCAATGCCGTTCTAAACGCCTTGTCGGACTACAACGTTGACGACCTGCAAATGCCGGCGACACCGGAGCGCGTGTGGCAGGCAATGCAGGGCAACGGATAGAGAGTAAAGGGACTCGATATGTACGAATTCAACTACCATCGCCCGACTTCACTCGACGAAGCCAGGAAAATTCTGGGTGACAACGATGAGGCAAAACTGCTGGCGGGTGGCATGACGCTGCTGCCGACGATGAAGATGCGCCTTGCAAGTCCCTCCGATCTGGTCGACCTTTCGAATATCGAGGGACTCGCAGACATTATTGATAGCGGCGATGCAATCGAGGTCGGCGCCATGGTTTGTCACGCGGAAGTGGCAGCAAGCGATGTCGTGCGCGCGGCAATACCTGCATTGTCCGATCTTGCGAATAGCATTGGGGATGCACAGGTACGCAACCGTGGCACAATTGGCGGTTCTGTTGCTAACAGCGATCCCGCCGCCGACTACCCGGCGGCGGTACTTGGCCTCAACGCCGTTGTCAAAACGGATCGCCGCGAGATCAGCGCGGACGATTACTTCAAAGCTCTGTTCGAGACTGCACTCGAGCCGGGCGAAATCGTGATTTCGGTGCGATTTGCGAGACCTAAGCGTGCCGCGTATTCGAAATTTCCGAATCCTGCATCCCGCTACGCGATCGTTGGCGTCATGGTTGCAGAAACGACAGAGGGTATTCGTGTTGCAGTGACGGGCGCTGCAGGATGCGCGTATCGCGCGACGGCTATGGAGGACGCACTGAGCAAGGATTTTTCTGCGGGCGCTCTTGAGGGCATCGCGGTCGATGCAGCAGACCTGTTGAGTGACCTGCACGCCAGCGCCGAGTACCGGGCGCACCTGGTCGGGGTCATGGCCAGGCGCGCGGTCAGACAGTTAATTGCCTGAAAAACCAGCAAAAAACGAACTCCCGAACGACGTTTCAGCAGCGGCCGATTTGCTGGCCGATGGTGATTACGTAGCCGGACGGGACCTTGCAACGGTGGTATTCCTGGCGCTGAGCATGGGCCGCCCGCTGCTGCTGGAAGGCGAAGCGGGCGTCGGCAAAACCGAAATAGCGAAAGTACTTGCCACGACGCTGTCGCGCGACCTCATTCGACTGCAGTGTTTCGAGGGGCTGGATCTCGCCAGTGCTGCCTACGAGTGGAATTACCCGCGGCAGATGGTCGCCATTCGTATGGCGGAGGCGCAGGGCACTGCCGGTGATATTGGCAGCAGTCTTTATACACGTGACTACCTGATCGAACGCCCACTGCTGAGTGCGCTCAGCAAACACGAAGGTGGACCGCCGGTCCTGCTGATCGATGAAATTGATCGCGCCGACGAACCCTTCGAAGCATTTCTGCTGGAGTTGCTTTCAGACTTTCAGTTGAGTATTCCCGAGTTGGGAACCATCAGCGCCGCAGATCCTCCTATTGTTGTGATTACGTCCAACCGGACCCGCGAGGTTCACGATGCGCTGCGGCGCCGTTGTCTCTACCACTGGGTCGAATATCCGACATATGAAGCCGAGTCCAGAATTCTATCCTTGAAAGCGCCGTCACTGGCTGCGGATCTTCGCGAACAGCTGATCGCATTCATACATAAACTCAGAGATGAAGACCTGTTCAAACGTCCCGGTGTGGCAGAGACCATCGATTGGGCCAACGCGTTGACGCAGCTCAACGTGGTAACGCTGACTACCGATGTCGTTAACGACACACTGGGCTCGCTGCTGAAATATCAGGACGACATCGCGAAAGTGAGGGGCAGCGAGGCCGCCCGCTTACTCTCGGAAATCCAGGCCCAGGTCTGATGGTGGAATATTCCGTGGCAAGTGAACACGAGGGCCGGCTCGCCGATAATATTCTGCTGTTTTGCAGAACATTGCGGCATGCGGGGCTGGCCATCGGTCCGGGTCAGGTTATCGAAGCGGGCAGCGCGGTGCTCCGATCAGGGATCGAACGGCGAGATGACTTTTACTATGCTTTGCGCGCGGTCCTGGTCAGTGATCCCGCGCAATTTCGAATTTTCGACCAGGCGTTTCACATTTACTTTCGTAATCCGCGTTTGCTGGAGCGAATGATGGGCCTCCTGTTGCCCACCATCGAACACGAGTCAAAAGACGGAAGTGCGCAGCTTGCAATCAGGCGCCTGATGGAATCACTGACGGCAGATGAATCGATCGACGATAGAGGCACCGTAATCGAAATCGATCAGTCGGCATCATACTCCCGACGCGAACTGCTGCGGCATAAAGACTTCGAACAGATGAGCTTGCAGGAACAAAGCGAGGCAAAGCAACTACTGCGTGAAGAATTTGATGTGATAAAGGATGTTCCTACGCGCCGATTTCGGCCGCATTCCTTTGGCCATCGCTACGATTTACGGCGTTCCATGCAACTGATGTTGCGAAATAACGGTGAGTTGATTGAACTTGCGAAAAAGAAACGACGCCTGCGTCCACCCACACTGGTTTTAATCTGCGATATTTCCGGCTCGATGAGCAATTATTCGCGAATTTTTCTGCATTTTGCACATGCGCTAAGCTCACACTGGCGAACGGTGCACAGCTTTGTATTCGGCACCAGGCTAACGAACATCAGTCACCGGCTGAAGGACAGGGATGTCGATCGCGCACTGGCGCAGGTAGCGGATGAGGTGCAGGACTGGGACGGTGGTACACGCATTGCCGACAGCCTCGAGCGGTTCAACGTCGATTGGGGCCGGCGGGTGCTCGCGGGGCATTCGGTAGTGATATTGCTGAGCGACGGTCTGGAGCGGGATTCGGACTCCGATCTCGAGTTTCAGATGCAAAGACTTCACCGGACCTGCGACCAGCTGATCTGGATGAACCCGATGTTGCGATACGAGCATTTCGAGGCAAAGGCGATGGGCATCAGGGCCATGTTGCCACACGTGGATTTGTTTCTTCCCGCGCACAACCTTGAGAGCCTGGCGCAGCTTGGGCAGATTCTCCGTCAGGACGCCTTGTCATCGGCACGGGCATCAATGTGACGGCGAAACAACTGCAAAACTCGTTCGAACACTGGTCGGGGCAGGGCAAGGCACTGGTGTTGGCCACTGTTTACGAAACCGAAGGTTCCACCTACAGCAAGGCCGGCGCGCAAATGTTAATTACCGGCGATGGCGATTTTCAGGGCATGTTATCCGGCGGTTGCCTCGAGGGTGATCTCGCCGAACGTGCTTGTGCGGTGCTGGAGTCCGGCACGCCCCAGTCCGTTACCTATGATCTTGGTCAGAATGACGAGGAACTCTGGGGACTTGGAGTCGGTTGTGACGGGTTGATGCGTATATTTCTGCAACCGGTCACGCCTGCGAACCAGTACGAACCGTTTGCCACGATGTGCAAGGCCTATGAAGGCCTGACCGATCAGGTGGCGGCTACCGTGCTGGAGTCAGGCATCGATGGACTGGCGGCAGGATCTGCGCTGGTGACTGTCAATGGCGAAGTCGTATTCAGCGACATCGGCGATCAATATGCGCAACAAATTCAGGCGGAGGCTGGCGCGGCTTTGTTACAGCGGCAGCCGAGAGTCAGCACCATTGCCACGGACGCAGGCAGCATCAACATCCTGTTTTCAATTTTGCGGCCGCCGCCGCGGATTCTGGTGCTTGGCGCAGGCCTCGATGCCGAGCCTGTTGTGCGCCTGGCATGTGAACTTGGCTGGCGGGTTACGGTGCAGGATCACCGGTCGGCCTACGTTGAGTCCGGAGACTTCGCGGCGGCAGAGCTTGTGCATTGCGTGCCTGTCACCGAGGTGGCCACTGCAATCAAACTGAATCAGTTTGCCGCGGCAATCGTGATGAGTCACCACCTGGCGAGCGACCGCCAATATCTGCGGCAACTGGCGGTCAGCGATATTGGATACATCGGTTTGTTGGGACCGCGGGATCGGCGCGGACGATTGTTGGAGGAACTTGGGGACCTTGCCGACCGTTTGCGGCCGCGACTGCATGGCCCGGCGGGTCTCGATATCGGCGGAAGCGGACCTGCATCGATCGCGTTGTCGATAGTTGCGGAAATTCACCGGGAGCTGATGCGCGCCGATACCGGGTAGGCTATTACGCTTCTACTACGTTACCGGGCAAAAATACGGCGATGATCATGTCGGCCAGTTCGTCGAGTCGTCCCGGTTGATACATATCTATACCGCTGGTGCCCTTGAATTCCAGCGAAAGCGCCAGCAGGGCACCGGAGGATACCCGAATCATATTGAATAGCAGCTTCGTGTCACCCGGTGGTGCGATCCCGAGTTCCTGCAATACCTTGATGTCCTCGACAGCCGCGTCAAACAGGGGCCGAATATGCGTGCCGATCAGCCAGTCCAGGCGCTGGCTCGGGCGGCTTGCCTCCTGGACCATGATTTTATGCAGCGCAGGCTGGCCGGCCGCATAGTGTACGTATGCGCGAATCAAGGCTGACATGCGGGCCTTGGGACATTCGCCCGCCTGTGCTTTTGCCGCTGCAGCAAGTGCCGCATTGAATTCGGTGAAAATACGATCAACCGCCGCTCGCCAGAGTTCATCCTTGTTCCTGAAGTGGTAGGTAATGAGCGGGTGATGCACGCCAGCCCGATTGGCGATATTGCGCGTCGATGTGCCTTTGAAGCCGTTCTCGGAAAATGCCTCCAGCGCCGCATTCAGCAGTTTCTGTTTGGTCCTGATGCTGCGTTGTTGTTGTTTTCGTGGTGGTTTTTCGGGAATGGCACTCAAGGCCGGTCTCTTATGCATTATTTTTAACCGCAGGGTACGCGGAATGAAGCAATTGGTCCAACCCGGAGTGTTTTTCGAGGTGTTCGCAGCAGGGCTGACGCCTACTGCAGATTGAACGACAGGCGGACCGCGGTTCGTTTGTCCACGGCAACGCCATTCTCGATGACAGGTTCAAAACGCCACTGTGTCACGGCATCGATCGCGGCCTGGTGGAAGGTCTCCCCGGGCTCGGCGCGTAATACGGATATGTCCGTCACTATGCCCTGGGCGCTTACCGTGAACATGATATCGACCGAGCCGCTGACGTTTCTGCGCTGCGCCGACCGCGGGTATACCGGGGCAACGTAATTCGTGCGCGTGAGTGAGCTGATCGGCACCGGGACATCCGCCGCAGCGTCATTGCTGCTCCCGCCCGCAAAAGGATCGGCCCCATTATTGCCGGTCGAAAAACTTTGCGGCGAACCTGCCGCTATCGCGGCCTGGCCCGTGCCAGTGTTAAGCGTACTGCTGTTGGTGTTGTCGCCCGTTGCAAACGTCGCTGCCCCACCAACCGCACCGGCAGTCGAGGGTGGTGCTGCAGCTGGTAGTGTCTCGACTTCGAGTAGCGCATCGTTGCTGGTTTGTACTGATCGGTTGTCAATGCTTCCCGGAGCGGCGATACCCGGCACGGAATTGCTGCTGGCGTCTTTAACGGTCGATCCGGCGACACCCAGTACAGATGCCGTTGCGGCAGCAGCGGCATCCCGTTCCGAGGCTTGCCGCTGCGCTTCCCTGGCGATCTCTTGCCTTTCTTCTGCCGCTTGTCTTTCAATCTCTGCCAGTCTCGCTTCCTCGGCCTGCCTGTCCAGTTCTGCCTGCCTTTCTATTTCCGCCTGCCGTTCCCGCTCTGCCTGGCGTTCCAGCTCTGCCTGCCGGGTGGCTTCGGCCTGCCGCTGGAGTTCGGCTTGCCGTTCCAGTTCGGCCAGCCGGGCGGCTTCGGCCTGGCGCTCGAGTTCGGCTTGCCGTTCCAGTTCGGCCACTCTGGCGGCTTCGGCCTGGCGCACAGCCTCGGCTTTTGCTTCAAGCGCCGTATCCAGCATTTTGGTCGACGCCGCCAATTCGCTACTGGATGAATCCAGTGTTCGCGCATTGCTCAGCAGATCTCGTGCATCGTCCAGGCGTCCGTCATTGATCGCCTCAACTGCCTGCAGGACCAGCTTGCCTGCAACGACCGCCAGGCCTTGTTGTGCGGCCTGGTTGCCCGGGTCTCTGGAGTCCGCGAGTTGGTAGTAGTAGCGGGCATTGTCGTTGGCCGGCGAAATCAGCTTGCCGGCCTCCAGTTGCGTGTTCGCCGTCGTGAGTATTTCTTCGACCTGCTGCTGAATGCGCGCCGCGGACAATTCCTGCGACAGCAGGTTCACTTCTGCGGATTCAACAGCGGCCAGGGATCTGGCCTCGGATATCAGTTTCCCGGCGTCCTCGAAGAGGCCGTCCCGAATGGCGAGGTGCGCCGCATCCACAGTCGCGCGTAATCGTAATTGCATCAGTTGTGCGTCAAGGAAGGCGAGGCGGGGATTGTCGGGATCCGCCAGGCGCACCATCGAAAGCGCATCTCTTGCATCCCCGGGACTCTGCGCGAGAATCGCGGTCTCAGCCAGGCCAAGTACCTGGCTGATCACATTGTCCAGTTCGGCTTGAATGAGCAGATCTTGCGCCGCCTCCTCGAGTGTTGCCAGGTAGAGGTCAACAGCGTTGTCGCCAGCGGGTTCAATCAAGTTTCCTGCATCGCGGGCGGCACGTGCTTGATCCAGCAATGGCTGGTAAGCGGGAATCTCCGGTACCGCTTCCGCTTCGGGTTCGATCTGAGGCTCGCGTACGGGCGTCGCAAAAGTGATTTCTGATTCGATAATCGTAGGCACAAACTGCGGCCGTGGCGGCGCGACAGCGGCCGGGCTTGAATCCCAGCTTCCGAGCACCCAGGCAACAAGGGCGACAACTGCAATCGAGCCGCCGGCGATTCCCAGGGTCTTCGGATTAAGAACGTGCGCAAGCGCGCTGCTAATGGCACCTGCAACGGCTTTGCCCGATGCCTGCGCCGCATCCTGTGCGTCTCCCGCGAGAGATCCGGCGACCGATAGAGTTTTGCCGACTGAAGCGGCCATTCCCGTCACCGTCGCTGTGAAACTGCTCTCGTCGTCGAATGCATCGTCAAGGCTGTCATCGACCGGCGACACCGAAATCGTCGGTGCGATCCTGATCGCAGCCGTTTTTTTCTTCCTGGCTTTGGGCGGCGGCGCGCGTTTCGGTTTTGGTTTCGGTTTCGGCTTCGCTTTTATTACGGGCGCCGATTTCGGCTTTTTCCTTGCGACCGGCTTGGGTTTTGTCGCTGATTTGAGCAGCGTCGTTGCAGCTTTCGATTTGGGCTTGAATGCCGAGTCCGGTGCCTCGAGATGATGTTTGACCGAGGCCTCAATCGCCAGCCTCGCGCGGCCGGGAGATACCGGTTTGAGAAGAAAACGGTAAACGTGGCCACGGTTAATCAAATCCATCAGCATTTCACCGTCATCGCGGCGTCCTGCAACGATGGCGACCATTCGTGGTATTTCACTGCGCAGCTTTTGTATCACCGCTTCGACATCCGACCCGACCATGGCAGCATCTGTTACCAGGACGCCAATTTTGTTATCGCGCGCGTAATCCTTTGCCTGTTTCGCCGTCAGCGCATGATGCAGGTGATGCAAACCGCGGGCTGAATCGATGATCGTTGCGAGAAACTCTTCATCCCTGGTCATTACAAGCAGGTCGACAGCGCGACTGCCTGCGCGTGCTGCGATTTCGATCTTGTGCGGCTGTAATGCCGGTAATGTGCCAGTGCCATCACTAATGACAGCGGTGCCGTTTTCCAGCGTCTCCATCACGATGTGTTCGGTAACCGGCGAGTCGACGTTTGCAGCCTGATCGTTCGCAGATTCTGCAAGCGTCGCCAATCGGACACGTTGGGTTGCTGATTCGACGAGCTTCAGAAGCGCTTCTGGAGAAATTGAACCTCTAACGATCTGGAATACTTCCTGGTCGCCGACGAGCGCTTCAAGGCCGTCTTCCTTGTCAGTGCCGGCAAGCAAAATGCCAATCGTGTCGGGCGATCTTTTTCTGGCTTCTCGAAGTGCATCGAGTCCACTCATGCCCGGCAAATCCTGCGCGGACACGAGGACGTGTATCGGCGTGTCACCGAGAGTGTTTAAAGCTTCGGTACCACTCGTTGCGCAATGGACCGAATATCTATTGTCGAATCCAGCGCTCAATAGATCCAGCGTACTCTGCTCACTGTGTATCAGAAGAACCTGAGTTTTGATATGCTCGAACGCCACCCCCGTCCTCCTTGGCGGTTATGTTTAACAGGAAATGCAGACCTCGCGATCAGCGAGTATATCCTTGACTGGCTTGAGTTTTGTTGCCGGTGGACGACAAGATTCCTGAATTGTGACGAAGTGCACATTTGACGCGCATGATACCTGGCGAACGGCCCCCAGGTGACCCCGGAATTGCGGATTATTGACCGGGGAAAGCCCGTTAAGCGCAAACCTGGACACCCTCACTGGTAATGCGAAGCACTTTCCAGCGGGATGATCCTGCTCAGGCTGCCTGACCGCGGTCGCGAATTTCCTCACTAAGTTCCAGGATGGCGTCGCTTAACGCCAGTACTTTCTGATGTTTCGATCCGAGTCTGCGCAGAGCGACGGTCTTCTCATCAATTTCGCGTCGTCCCACTGCCATCAATACCGGCACCTTTGCAACGCTGTGCTCCCTGACTTTGTATGAAATCTTTTCGTTGCGAAGATCTGCGTCGGCGCTAATGCCCGCATTACGTAATTGACTGACGACGTCCAGCGCATAGTCATCGGCATCGGATGTAATCGTCAGCACTTTTGCCTGCGTCGGTGAAAGCCACAGCGGTAATTTTCCTGCATGATGCTCAAGCAATATTGCAATGAATCTCTCGAGGGAACCGAATATCGCCCGGTGTAACAGGACCGGCGTATGTTTCTGGCCGTCTGCGCCGATATACGTTGCACCGAGTCGTTCGGGAAGATTCAGGTCGACCTGGTGGGTGCCGCATTGCCAGTCCCGGCCAATGGCATCGCGCAAAACGAATTCGAGTTTGGGTCCGTAGAAAGCGCCTTCACCCGGATTGTGGATGTAATCCAGGCCGGATGAATCGAGTGCTGCTTTGAGCGCCGCTTCCGCCTGGTCCCACACTGCATCATCGCCAACCCGAACCTTCGGACGATCGGCATACTTGATCACGACATCTTCGAATCCGAAATCGCGATAGATGCCGAGGATGAGTTGACAAACGGCGATGGTCTCGTCGGTTATTTGCTCCGGCGTGCAGAATATATGTGCATCGTCCTGCGTGAATGCGCGTACGCGCAACATGCCGTGCAGCGCGCCCGATGGTTCGTAACGATGCACCTTGCCAAACTCGGCGAGGCGATAGGGCAGGTCGCGATAGCTCGTGATGCCTTGTTTGAACAGCTGTACATGGCCGGGACAATTCATCGGCTTGATCGCGTAAATGCGGCCGTCCTCAGTCTGCGTCGTGAACATGTTATCGCCGAATGTTTCCAGGTGTCCGGATGCTTCCCAAAGTGACACATCCATCAACTCCGGCGTATTCACTTCCAGGTAACCGGCCTCGTTCTGGCGCTGGCGCATGTATTCGACCAGGTTCTGAAACAGTGACCAGCCTTTCGGGTGCCAGAAAACCGCACCCGGCGCCTCTTCCTGAAAATGAAACAGGTCCATGACTCGGCCGAGTACCCGGTGGTCGCGTTTCTCCGCTTCCTCGAGGCGGTGCAGGTAGGCTTTCAGTTGTTTCGGAGTGGCCCACGCCGTGCCATAAATTCGCTGCAGCATTTGGTTTTTGGCGTCACCGCGCCAGTAGGCGCCCGAGACTCTCATTAGTCGAAATGCACGGCCAAGCTTGCCGGTCGAGGGCAAATGCGGACCGCGGCACAGGTCGACGAAGTCGCCCTGACGATAAAGTGTCAGCGTTTCATCCGCAGGGATATCTTCGATGATCCGGGCCTTGAATTCCTCCCCCATATCGCGAAAGAGTTTGATCGCATCATCACGCACCCAGACCTCGCGTTTGATTTCCTCGTCGCGCTCGACAATCTCGAGCATGCGCTTCGTGATAACCTCGAGGTCATCCTCGGTAAACGGTTCATCCCGGGCGAAGTCATAGTAAAAGCCGTTCTCGATTGCCGGCCCGATGGTTACCTGGGTATCGGGCCAGAGTTCCTTTACGGCCTCAGCCAGCACGTGGGCCGCATCGTGGCGCAATAGCTCCAGGCCGTCCTCGGAGTCGCGGGTAACGATCTCGATGGCCACATCGTCTTCGATACTGCGGCTAAGGTCCCACAACTCGCCACCAACCCTGATCGCGACGGCGTCCCTCGCCAGGCTTGTCGAGATATCGGCGGCGATTTCGGCGCCCGTTACGGTATTGTCGAATCGACGTTTAGATCCATCTGGCAGTTGTATTACTGGCATCTTGGTAGGCGAGTCTCTGCGTATGAGTTGACCGCGCAGATTGTACAGAATACTCAAACGGAGTTCCGGATCGAAATTCGCTGTACAATCTGCGCCGTCATCAATAAGAGCAGAGGACATGATCGAGGCCTGTTCCAGCAAGCAGTTTCCCCGTGAAGAGCACAATCACCGGCATTGCGTGGCGGAGGCGATTGCGACCGCGGTGATAATCTGTCGCGAGCGGGGACTTCGCTTCACGGAGCAACGCCGGCGGGTACTGGAACTCGTCTGGAACAGCCACAAGCCTGTCGGTGCCTACGACATCCTGGACAGCCTGAATCACGCTGGCGGGAAAGTGGCGCCACCGACTGTTTACCGGGCGCTGGATTTCCTGATCGAGGCAGACCTCGTCCACCGCCTGGATTCCCTCAATGCATTCGTCGGCTGTCCCGACCCGCGCAATCCACATACGGGACAGTTTCTGATTTGCCGGGAATGCCGGTCGGTTGCGGAGCTGGACGACAGCGACATCGACGAATTGGTACGGCGGAAAGCATCGAAACTTGGCTTCACCGCCCTTCGCCAGACGCTTGAAATTGAAGGCATCTGCCGTAATTGTGTGATCGACTGATCCAGGTTGCCGTGCCAGTTGATGAATAATGCCGCGCCAAAAGATTTTATTCGTCAGATCATCAGTGACGACATCGAGAGCGGCAAACACGATGGCGATGTGGTGACTCGATTTCCTCCTGAACCGAATGGCTTCCTGCACATTGGTCACGCGAAGTCGATTTGTCTCAATTTTGGTGTGGCGCAGGAGAATGGTGGCCGGACATACCTGCGCTTCGACGATACGAATCCCGGTAAGGAAAGCGAAGCATACGTCGAGGCGATCAAGGAAGACGTGCGGTGGCTGGGCTTCGACTGGGAAGATCGTCTGACGCATGCCTCCGATTATTTCGATCAGCTGTACGAGGCTGCGGAGACTCTGATTGAAATGGGCAAGGCATATGTCGACAGCCTGAGCGCTGAGGAAATACGTGAATACCGCGGTTCGTTCACCGAAGCCGGAAAAGACAGCCCCTATCGGGAACGTAGCGTAGAAGAAAACCTCGATTTGATTCGGCGCATGCGTGACGGCGAGTTCGCCGATGGTGAGCACGTTTTACGAGCGAAGATCGATATGGCGTCGGAAAACATGAATATGCGGGATCCGGCGCTTTATCGCATTCGGCATATCAGCCATCAAAACACGGGCGACAAGTGGAAGATCTATCCGATGTACGACTTTGCGCACGGTTTGTCGGATGCATTCGAAGGAATAACGCATTCGCTGTGCACACTCGAGTTCGAAGATCATCGCGAACTGTATGACTGGTTTCTCGATCAGCTTGAGCCACCGCACCGGCCACGGCAGATCGAATTTTCCCGCCTGAATCTTGCCTATGCGTTGACCAGCAAGCGCAAACTCCATCAGCTTGTCGAAGACGGAATCGTCAACGGGTGGGATGATCCGCGCCTGGCAACCTTGGCGGGCATGCGTCGCCGCGGCTATCCGCCAGCAGCCCTGCGTAACTTCATACAAAGAGTCGGCGTTACCAGGAAAGAAAACCTCATCGAGATGGGCGTTCTCGAGAACAGTGTGCGTGAGCATTTTGATCACGTGGCCGAGCGTCGCATGGCTGTGCTGCGGCCGCTGAAAATCGTGCTGAGCAACTATCCGAAAGGCGAAATTGAGATGGTGGCCGCGCAGAATCACCCGAATCGCGCGGAACCGGGAACGCGGGAGATGCCATTCGGACGCGAGATCTATGTGGAGCGAACCGACTTCATGGAGGAAGCACCAAAGAAGTTTTTCCGCCTGAAGCCGGGCGGCGAAGTTCGTTTGCGTTTCGCCTACATCATTCGTTGCGATGCAGTGATCAAGGATGATAGTGGTGAAGTCGTCGAATTACGGTGCAGCTATGATCCGGATACCCGCAGCGGTAGTGCCGCAGCCCAGCGAAAAGTGAAAGGCACGATCCACTGGGTCTCGGTCGCGCATGCAGTGCCTGCCGAGGTTCGCTTGTATGATCGTTTGTTTACAAGTCCCGACCCGGGAAATGCCGAAAATTTTCTGGACGACCTCAACCCGAAATCGCTTGAGGTTGTCAATGCTGCGCTGGAACCCTCGCTCGGCCAAGTTGCCACTGGCAGCACCTACCAGTTTGAAAGGCTGGGCTACTTCAGCACCGACCCAGTCGATCACCAGCCGGACAAACCGGTGTTCAACCGGGTGGTGACCTTGAGAGATACCTGGGCGAAGATTGAGAAAGAAGCTCTAATGAAATCGTAGGAGCCCGCCCCTGCGGGCGATATGGAATCATTGTACAAAGCACTAAAGATCAATTTGCACCTACCAATTCCCGATTGTGAACAGAGTAGGCAAATTGGGGCGAAAATTGATCGGGAAGCTCTAAAGAATTCGTAGGAGCCCGGCCTACCGGGCGATCGACGCCCGATGCGTGCGATAAACGGGAATCGTCCGCTGGGGTGAGCTCCTACGCTGACTTGTCGTCGGTCACCACCACCGGCGCGCCGCGCTCCGAACCCAGGCCATCGGCAGCGCTGCCCTCGGCACGCGCGATTTCGATCACACCAAATGAATTGATGAGTGCCAGGTAATTGCCGGGTTTGACGCGTCCGTAAGTTGGCTTGAATTCAAAATCATGGCCTGCAAACCGCACCATGGGCTTCTCGAAATCCTGAATCAAACTGCCATCAATATTGCTGATCAGATTGCCGAATGTATCGACGGTTACGATGACACCACTGACGCGATCTGACATTACTTCCGGATCCTCGAGCCATCCGGGCGTCCAGTCTGCGGTTTCACTGCCGACATCGGCAGGCAGCAACCGGCCGGCAGCAAATTCCGCCGCCAACGGCGCGAAAATGTCGCGACCATGAAATGTCGGGCTTGGTTCGCCCAGCCCCATCGTCTGCAAGCTGCTGCTATCCAGCTGGTAAATCCTGCCAGCGTCATCGAGCAATGGCGCGAGCAGGCCATTGTCGGGCGCCAGAAAAATGTGCTCATCGTGTTCGACGATGAGAATATTCCGGTCGGTGCCGACGCCCGGGTCGACGATGGCGACATGCACGGTGCCTGACGGGAAGTACTGATACGAACGGCTGATCCAGAATCCTGCCTCGGGCGGCCAGTGCGCCGGAATGTCGTGAGCGAGGTCGATCACGGTGGCTGCGCGAAATCGCTTGAGAATCACGCCTTTCATCACAGCGGCAAACGGGCCTTTATGGCCGAAATCGGTTGTAATCGTGATTACGCCGGATGGCTGCCAGCCAGTCATTGCCGCCGCATCATGGGGACAATCGTATGTAGCGGTCGAGGTGATAGTCGGCGTTTCCGAACAACAGGTCGATCGCAGTCATACGTTTGAAATAGTGGGCGATATCGAGTTCCCAGGTCATGCCCATGCCGCCGTGGATCTGTACCGCTTCTCGTGCGACATTTATTCCCGCAGTGCCGATCTGGTACTTAATTGCGCTCACGGCCCGTTGCGTGTCTGCGTTATCAGCCGTATCGAGCATGACCGCCCACATCAACAGCGACCGACTTTGCTCACAGGCCATTAGCGTCTCAACCATTCGATGCTGCAACGCCTGGAAGCTGCCGATTGGCACGCCGAATTGCACGCGGATCTTGGAATATTCGACCGTCTTGTCGTGCATCGTACGCATTATGCCAACGGCTTCCGCACATACAGCCAGTGTTGCCTCGTCCACCACATCCTGCAGTGTACTGAATCCCTGGCCGATTTCTCCGAGAACTGCAGTGGCATCAGCCTTGACGTTGCTCAGCGTCATGTCGGCAGCCTGCTGTGCATCGACGGTTGCATATGCCTGACGTTTTATGCCGGCAGAGTCCGCGGCAATTGCGAACAGCGTAATGCCGTCCTCATCCGTTTGCTCGCCCGACGTTCTTGCGGGAATGATGAGAATTTCTGCGCCGCCGCCGTTTAATATCAAGATCTTATTGCCGCTCAGGATAAATCCCTTGCCGTCTCGTTGCGCAGTGGTCTTGATGTCTGCAATATTGAATCGCCCCTGTGGCTCGGCGAATGCCAGCGCAGCCTGTAGATTTCCCTCGATCAATGGAGTGAGCCACTGTGATTTTTGTCCGGCATTTGCCGAGCGTCGCAGAATTCCGCCGGCCAGTACGACGTTTGCAAGATAAGGTTCGACAACAAGGCCGCGACCGAACTGTTCCATCATCAGCATCAGTTCGACCGGGCCTCCGCCCAGCCCGCCATCGTCTTCGGCAAACGGTACTGCTGTCCATCCCAGTTCCGCAAAGGTGTGCCAGAGTTCCTTGCTGTAACCATCATCAGTCTCGGCTATTTCTTGCCGTCGCTCGAAATCATAGTCGTTCTCCATAAACTTCGAAACGCTGTCGGCGAGCATCGATTGCTCTTCACTGATCGAAAAATCCATTCCCTGTTTCCTAAAGGCCTAGCACATGCTTGGCGATGATGTTTTTTTGTATTTCATTCGAGCCGGCGTAAATCGTTGCCTTGCGATTGTTGAAGTAGCGCAGCGATGATTTCGTTTCCGCCCCGTAACCTATTCGCTCTTCATCCGGAAAATCGATTACGTATTGCTCCGGCACGTAGGGCAGGGCATAGTAACCGGCGGCCTCGACGAACAGGGCGTCGATCGATTGCTGCACCTCGGTGCCCTTGATCTTGAGAATCGAAGATTCCGGCCCTGGCGCCTTGCCAGTTGCGACGGCAGCGAGCGTGCGCAGATCGGTGTACTCGAGTGCTTTCAGCTCGATTTCGACCATTGCGACCTTGCGGGCGAAATTCTGGTCACGCATGAGCGGTGCGGCGTCATGAATTGACTGGGCCGCTTTCTTCTTCAAGCTGTTGAGTCGATATTTGGATCTGGCAACGCCGGCAGTATTGGTCCGTTCGTGCTGCAACAAAACCTTGCCGTAGGTCCAGCCCTTGCCTTCCTCGCCGACCAGGTTTTCGACCGGTACGCTGACATTGTCGAAATGCACTTCGTTCACTTCGTGATCGCCTTCGATCGTGATAATCGGTTTGACCGAGACGCCAGGCGTGCTCATATCGATCAGGAGAAAGCTGATACCCTCCTGGCGCCTCGCGACATCGCTGCTCGTGCGCACAAGACAAAAGATCCAGTCAGCCACATGTCCAAGCGTGGTCCAGGTCTTGGTGCCGTTGACGACGTAGTGATCACCTTCACGATCCGCCTTCATTTTGAGGGATGCGAGATCCGAGCCGGACCCGGGCTCAGAGTATCCCTGGCACCACCAGACGTTGCTTGCCAGGATGTCGGGCAGGAATCGTTGCTTTTGTTCTTCTGATCCAAACGTGTAAATTACCGGGCCGACCATCGCAACGCCGAACGGCACGATGACAGGTGCGTTTGCCGCAGCCATCTCATTGGCGAAGAGATATTTCTGGATGGGCGTCCAGCCGGTGCCGCCATATTCTTCCGGCCAGTTCACGGCGAACCAACCCCGCTCATAAAGTAGTTTCTGCCAGCGAATCGTATCTTCGCGACGCAGCGTGATGCCCTCGTCCTGTTTTTTGCGAAGGTCAGCCGGATATTTCTCGGCGAAGAATTTTCTGACTTCGTCGCGGAACGCAATTTCGTCTTCGGTAAGGTTTACATTCATTGTCTCGCCTGAAGAAATTTCGAGTGGGACCGGTGCAGCAGCCCTCGACGCTGCTGTGGGTGTTGTTAGCAAATGATGTTGCAGGTTAACATCACCGCCCCCGTGGGATTTCATGGTGGCGGAAACGCGGGCAGCAGTATAGCGGGCGATGTTGCGCCGCACCAGAGCGCAATTCAGGCGTCCGACTCAGGATTTAACGAGAGAGGCACGCTCACATGTATTTCACAGCGCTTGCATTCATTGCAGTCGCCTTCCTCTATGCATCGGTCGGTTTTGGCGGGGGCTCGACCTATACGGCGATCCTGATCGAATCGGGACTTTACTGGGAACTCGTACCGCCGGTTGCACTGCTATGCAATCTCGTTGTGGTTTCCGGTGGTGTTTATCATTTTGCGAAAGCGGGTCATCTGAACCTGCGCTTCGCGGCGCCGTTGATTGCCACCTCTGTCCCGGCCGCATTCCTGGGTGGTTACCTGCGACTTGACGAGTCCAGTTTCCTGCAGATTTTAGGGCTGGCACTATTAGTTGCCGGCCTTATGATGCTATTGGACAGGCAGTGGCGTAAACAGCCTGAATTCGTCCCGCAAACCGGGACGCCAATCAGTCTCGGACTTGGCTTGTTGCTGGGCGGGCTGGCAGGAATAACCGGCATCGGTGGCGGCATTTACCTGGCGCCTGTCCTGCACCTCACCCGTCTTGCAGAGGCAAAAACGGTCGCGGCAACCTGTTCCCTGTTCATTCTGGTCAATTCCCTGGCCGGACTCGCGGGGCAGCTCGCGAAGCTCGGTGAGCGCGCCGGGGAACTACTCGACGTCGCGTACCTGCTGCTGCCGCTGGCGGTCATGATCGGCGGCCAGCTTGGCAGCCGCGCCGGCGCCAATTGGTTCAAGGCATCACATATCCGGCGGCTTACCGGCCTGGTCATGCTGGTCGTTTCCGTACGCTTGCTGTGGCTTTCCTGAGCGCTCACTTAAGCTGACACGCGATCCCGTATTCGGGCAGAATGGCGGGATGAATGTCGAATCCACAACCGGACATGACATAACGCAGGCGGCTCCTGAGGTCAGGGATACCTTCGGCCGGCCGTTGCAGGACCTGCGGATATCACTGCTGGACCGATGTAATTTCCGCTGTCCTTACTGTATGCCGGAAGCGGAATTCGACAGGGACTACCAGTTCCTGACCCGGCGTCAGCGGCTCAGTCACGACGAGATCTTCAGAATTGCCGCGATTGCGGTTGGTCTTGGCGTCAGCAAGTTGAGACTGACCGGCGGCGAACCACTGCTGGACAAGAAAGTCGCCGACCTGATCGCTCAGTTGAGCAAACTACAGGGTGTCGATGACCTGGCGCTTACCACCAATGGGGTTTTGCTGCCGCCTGTTGCCCAGGCACTCGCCGATGCGGGACTGCACCGCGTGACGATCAGCCTCGACACCATGGATGAAGATATATTCAGTCACATGAGCGGAAATCGCGGCGAATTGGCCAAAGTCCTCAAGGGCATCGAGGCGGCGGAGAAAGCCGGCCTGACACCGATCAAAATCAATGTCGTCGTGCAGCGCGGCGTGAATGATCATACGGTGCTGGATGTGCTCGACCACTTCCGTGGCAGCGGACATATCGTGAGGTTGATCGAATACATGGACGTCGGCAACCGCAATGGCTGGAAGCTGGAGCAGGTAGTGCCGTCGCTGGACCTCAAGAAAATGATTCAGACGCGCTGGCCAATACGTGCCGTCGGCCGGAATTATCCCGGTGAAGTCGCCAGCCGTTACAAGTACCTGGACGGTGAAGGTGAAGTCGGCTTCATTTCTTCGGTGACGGAACCGTTCTGTGGTGCTTGCAGCAGGGCGAGACTGTCAGCCGACGGTATTTTATATACCTGCCTTTTCGCGACCGCCGGCCTGAACCTGATGGAGCCGATCAGAAACGGCGCCAGCGATGCTGAACTTGCAGATCTTCTTAAGAACGTCTGGATTGAGCGAAAAGACCGCTACAGCGAATTGCGGGCACTGCAACCGGCAGAAAAGCCGTTGATCAGCAAAGTCGAAATGTACCGCATGGGCGGATAGGCAGGACGGTGAGCAAACTCAGCCACATCGACAAGGGCAACCGGCCGACCATGGTCGACGTCAGTCACAAGAAGGCGACCGATCGGACCGCGCATGCCCGCACCCTGGTCGAGTTTCCGGCCGACGTCGCCAGCCGTTTTTCTGGCGGTGACATCGAAACCGCAAAAGGGCCGGTGTTTGTAACGGCGATTATCGCCGGTGTGATGGCGGCAAAACGCACGCATGAACTGATCCCGTTCTGTCACCCGCTTGGCTTGGATAATTGCAACATTACGATTGAGCTGGATGAGAAAAAGCGGGTCGTCATCGACTGTCACTGCAAGGTGCATCATCGAACCGGGGTCGAGATGGAGGCGCTCACCGGCGCATCTGTCGCGGCGCTGACCGTCTACGACATGTGCAAAGCGCTGTCGCACGAGATTACGATTAGCCAGACGCGCCTGATTTCGAAGACGGGCGGCAAGCACGAGTACCACGATGACAGCGCCTGAATCAGTATGGGGGCTGGTCCTCGCCGGCGGCAGAAGCAGGCGGATGGGCAGCGATAAAGCGCTGCTGGTGCAGGATGGCGAAACACAGTTGAGTCGTGCCGTAGCGCTGCTTGCAGAGCACGTGGATCGTGTATTTGTATCGACCCGTGCCGATCAGGCCGGCGACGCCGAACGCAGAAAATTCGAGCAGATAGTGGACCGCTATGAAGACATGGGTCCGCTTGCCGGCATCCTGTCGGCAATGGATTCGAACAACGAGGTCAGCTGGCTGATTCTTGCCTGCGATCTGCCGAACATCGATGACACGACCATCGCCTGCCTTTTAGAGCAATGTTCGGCGGACCATCCGGTTACGGCGTATAAAAGCGTTCATGACGACCTTCCCGAGCCCTTATGCGCGATATACCGTCCTGAGTCCCGGGCCGTGATCTTAAGCTTCGTAGAGAAGGGGATTATTTGCCCGCGCAAAATGCTGATCGGTGCGGATACGAAATTGCTGACACAACCGAATCCGGGCGCGTTGCACAACATCAACTCGCCGGAAGATCTTGCCGGCACCGGGATCGAAACCGCGCTGTGAATAAGAACATTACCGTTCGTTATTTCGCGGGTTTCCGCGAGCATGCCGGCGTGGGCGAGGAAGCCGTCAGCCTGTCCGCGGCGACCGCGGGCGACGTGTACGAGTTGCTGAAACACAGGCACGGCTCGCAGGAACCGCTCGGACATTGCAAAGTCGCCATTAACGACGAAATGGCTGACTGGAATACGCCGATAAACGATGGCGATACCGTGCTCCTGTTTCCGCCGGTGGCCGGAGGCTGATCGGATGCGCATTAGTAACAGTGCGATCGAGCCGGACAGGCTGCGGCAATTACTCACCGGTGATGCTGCCGGTGCCTGCGTCGCGTTCGAAGGCTGGATTCGGAACGAGAATGAGGGTCAGGAAGTTCTGCGACTCGAGTATGAAATCTACGAACCGCTCGCCGTCAAAGAAGGCGAGAAGATCATCGGCGAGGCCAGGGCAAAATACCCGATCCTGCAGGCCGATTGCGTGCACAGGGAAGGGCTCCTGGAGATTGGCGAATGTGCCGTTTGGGTTGGCGTGACGTCGGCCCACCGGGATGAGGCATTCGCGGCCTGCCGCTTCATTATTGATGAGGTAAAGGTTCGCCTGCCTATCTGGAAGAAGGAGTACTACGTCAACGGCGACTCCGGCTGGGTGAACTGCGAGCGCTGCGCGATGCATGCGCAGCCCGAAAGAAAAGTTGCGGGCGATTCCAATGTCAGGAAGCAATGCGTTGTATCGTAGGAGCCCTTCCTAAGCGGGCGATTCCAATGTCAGGAAGCAACGCGTTGTATCGCAGG
>SMVB01234090.1_pt1 | contig 24303 bp, 18 predicted proteins | sample 2456461 | NCBI WGS metagenome assembly SMVB01 (sample SAMN11095934, study PRJNA526329) | marine sediment metagenome | biome: Marine sediment; feature: Surficial sediment; material: Deep marine sediment; isolation source: Hadal surficial sediment | place: Pacific Ocean | collected 2014-05 | depth...
GACGGAAAATTCAGAAATATAATTATTGCCATTTTTATTGTATGTGTAATTACATCAACAAATCCTATCCAAGCCCAATCAAACCTATTACCGATTTTAATAAATTACGCAGATGCAATGATTCAGGACGGTCGCGATGATGAGCGTTACGGCAAGAAAACATCTCCGCTTTTTGCGGTAATGTTGCGCAGAGATACAGATAGGCCAACAATGCTTCCCTATCCTCAAATTCCACCGTTGGACAATAAGACAAAGCCAGGGGACAGATGGTTATATCATACTGGCACAAGTTTTATTAATATCCCTTTTATTGGAGGAGAAAAGTTACATAAACTTACTGTATCGGGAGAGGATATATTGGAGCATTACGGATTGTACAGAATGCTTTATGTTCTGAGTGAATTAACAAACGACGCAAAGTATAAAAATGCGGCTGATGAAGCATTAACCTGGTGGTACAAAAACACCCAAGGACCTTCTGGTCTGTTTCCATGGGGAGAACATTTGGGTTGGGACTTTCGATTCGATTATATCACCTACCATGTCCCTGGGCATGAAGATTTTTACAATAAACCGATACACGATTATAAATCAACTCCCAAAAACCAATGGATTGAAAAATTTGTTCCAATCACTCAATTATACCAGGCATTTCAGCACGAACCGCGGCTTCCTGATCTAAGCAGTGAAATCCTTTTGGAAAATCTAAAAAATTTACCACTTGAGAATGGAGAAATTTTTACTCCTCTAGAGAAATTTGCTTTTGGGTGCTGGAAAGAACATATAATCGACTTTCAGTCCGGAGGGTACAATCGTCATGGCGATTACTTTGGCCGTCGCTGGGGAGTTGAGGGAAGCTATGGAGGAGACTTAAACTTTCCCCGTATTATAGGCCAGTTTTTTGACTACTGGTCTTATACCTGGATGCACTCTGACAATTCGCTTGTAAAAGACTCTCTGGAAACAATTATGGAAACCATGGTTGATTATCTGGAAACAGAAAAAGATTCAAACGGAATCATACATAGCAATTACAAACAAACATGGAAGGCAGTGGCCGGCGCGGAATTGGCATCGCAAAGAATACAAACCGGTAATGCGATTCTCAGCCAGAAATTAAAACGATTTGCCGATAACCAGATTAATGCCCTATATAATGTTTGGCCCAACGGTAAAGACACAAAATACATGATGACTTTGTGGTTTTCTACAGGCAGGGAAGATATCAAACCGTATCTGAAACAGGTTATTGAAGAAAATTACCTGCTGGACCCAGACCGTATTTCTTCCGCTTCCGATTTTGCAAATAATATTCGTCATTTGGTTCTTGCCTATCAAATTTTCGGGGAAGACAAATACCTTATGAAAGCCGGAGAATTTGTAAAACATGCTGTTCTAAAAATGTTCGATGACTATTCTCCACTTCCGCGTGTAAATACCACCGATACTTTGTATGCAGGCAATGGCGATGCTTATGTAAATTTCTATCATGCTCCGGGAGGCAGTGATGATTTGATGTGGGCGCTAGCGATTTATGCTCAGGAAACTGGATTAATACAGGTTCGGTAATCTTTTGATTGAATTAGAAATTTCAACAATTTTAAGTTGAAGCAAATATCCAGACAGTAGATGCGATACTCAGTTAAGAGAAAGGATGATTCGCGCAATTTGAAAAAGAAGCATATCTCGAAAAAATCTTTACAGGCTATCTACATCTATTGAGATGTTACCCGAACTTAGCGTAAAGGATTGACTATCAATGTCAATGGCATTACCTTCGCCAAGGGGGAGTTAGTCGGACACCAGTAAAAAGTGATCGGGTCATGAGTTAAGATTCTGCAACATTAAAGAGCAGTTCACTTGCGAACTAAAGTAGAATTATACAGCGTTCAATTATTGATAAAATGGAGGAAATCAAATATCATTATTGGTGAAAGATAAATATATTTTCAACAGCAAGGCAAAGCGGTATAAAAGATGTTAAAATAGTTTGGAGATTTTATAAAAAGGAGAAACGGAAATCAATAAAAATTACTGTAGGTAATTTATGAAGGACAAAAATTTGAGACGCCTTGAATTATACACCTGCCAATTTGCTTATATGCTGAATTATCGATAAAATTAACCATAAATCAAACACACAAATTATGAAGACCAATACATCGATATTCATTTATTTCCCATTTCTTTTTGTACTTGTTGCTCTAATTAGTTGTGAAGACAATAAAGAGCAAATGGAATCCCTAACTCAGGAAAACGCTGAATTAAAAGATAATTATCAACGTCAATTAATCGAAACCAAGTCGGAAACAGAAAAGGCAGATAACTTGCAAACCTTAGTTCATAGCCTTGAAAATCAGGTGCAGAAATTGGAAGGTGAAGTTCCAACTTTTAAAGCAAGTGATGCAGATGAGAAAGCTATTGAAACACTTGTAAATAATTTACATGCCGGCTGGGCCTCGATGATCCAGACAGACAATACCAATGATTTACTTCAATATTTTCTGCCAAAATATACGACTAGTACCGTGCGTATTAATACAGAAAATGTACCATCTGTAAAAAGAAGTAATGATTCAAATTTTGAAGAGCACCTCAATGAATTAATGTTGGCCAATGATGTTTCAATATCTTTTGGCCAGACCAAATTTCTCTATACCGAGGTTAAGGGCAACTTTTTTGTAACAAGTTTCAGAACAAGAATTCGAATCTATCAAAACGACAAACAGGTACATACAAGTTCAGTACTCACGCAATTAGCAGGAGAAAATAAAGACGGATGGAAAATTGGCAGTTATAATTGGGTTACCTTCAATTACGATTAATTGAGATATATCAATCATAAAATTTGAGCTTGTCAAGAGTTTGTCAGGCTCTTTTATTTTCTATCTGATTTATTATCTATTCTTAGTCTGTTAATTTTTATATTAAGTCCTAAATATAGTTCCGCACCAATAATGACCTAACCATGAAAGAAGACCCAAAATTGAATTCAACAATAAACTATGCTATTGAGATTGCAATACGGCTTGGGTTTTTAGTTTTATTATTGGCTTGGTGCTTTCAAATCATTTATCCATTTGCGGGCATCATGATGTGGGGAGTAATACTGGCCCTGGCCACAGCGCCACTTTATGATGCATTAAATGCAAAAATTGGAGACAGGCCGAAGTTAGCTTCTGGAATTTTAATTATAAGTGGACTTTTAGTCCTTATGATCCCAAGCTGGTTATTCCTGGATTCTTTAATTTCTGGAATTAAGGATTTGAGTGCAGAACTGGAAAATGATGCCCTTTCCATTCCTCCTCCACCTGAAGCGATTGCAGGTTGGCCAATTATTGGCGAAAATCTTTACGGTATTTGGAATCAGGCTGCCACTAACCTGGAGGAGTTTATCTTAAAATATAAGGATCAAATCATGGGGGCAGGGAGTATATTATTTGAAGGAGCGCTAAGTATAGGGGGCAGTATTGTGCAATTTGTTATTTCTACGATCATTGCAGGAATACTTTTAGCTACAAAAGGAACAGATAGCATGGCAAGAAAATTCTTCAAAAGACTGGTCGGAGCCAGGGGAGATGAGTTCGCTGATGCAACAGAAATTACCGTACGCAATGTTACTAAAGGTGTATTAGGAGTGGCGCTGATTCAGGCAGTATTAGTAGGAATCGGATTTTTATTGGCAGGGGTTCCCTATGCCGGATTGTGGGCTTTGCTGGTACTGATTCTGGCGATTCTTCAACTGCCTCCATTATTGATAATATTGCCCGTAATAGTTTACCTCTTTTCAACGGTCGCTACATTACCTGCAATTCTGTGGACAATATACCTTCTTTTGGCCGGAGCATCGGATAATCTTTTGAAACCTATATTGTTGGGAAAAGGAGCGCCTGTTCCTATGTTAGTTATTTTTCTGGGCGTGATCGGCGGATTTATGCTCTCAGGATTTATGGGGTTATTCACCGGTGCGATTGTTATTTCTCTGGGATATAAATTGTTGTTGGCCTGGCTGGGCGATGCGGAAGATGAACTTGAGAGTGAAACATAGGCTGAAATTTTTCGAATAGAATCGACTACGGATTTTGAACAATATTTTTAAGGACATTAATCATGATGACTTTAGGAATACTTACGATTGGATCTCAAACTCTAAGAGCATCTAAAGCAAATCCTGAAGTTACTTTACGAATGGTAAAGAATTCGGTTGCCTTCCCTGGGATATACATGGTGATAGAAACAGGACAAACATAATTGTTTGTCCTGTTTAATTGGATTGAAAGCTAGTATTATAAAATATCCATCACTCAAAAACAATCGTTGGATCCAGCGGATACCTGCCAAAATCTTTGCCATATATTGCCAATCCTCCCGGAAGGGTTTCCCCCACATCAAAGCGAATGGTAAATTTCCGATCAGATATTGCCTGATCGATGGCTTCTTTATGTATTGGGATTTTCACCAAATATCCATAGGTGCCCGCCTCTCTGAGCTTGCGATCTCTTGGCTGGGCATGCCATGACAATATGCCCCTGTGATCAGCAGGATCATCTACCAATTCTATTTGAGATGTATTTTTTCCATTAATGGAAACACTCACCTGTGATGGATTTAGATACTCATCTGTCATCGGATAGGAATTCGGATTTTGACTTGGATCTTGCATTCCTTTTCCACGCATGTAATTGCTTCCGGCCTTTTCGGTGTTTTCTTTATCCTTGCCATTCAATGGCTTTGATGAAAGCTCAGCAATTAACGTTCCTTTAGAAAATGTTCCAAAATCCATACCCTCCGGAATGGCAACTTCATATTCAAAATATCCATGTCCGGCTCCATTCACTTTTAAACCATCTAAAATATTCCACTGCTTCAATGACCACTTTTCCAGGGAAAATGAAGCCGGCTCAAAAGTGATGATGTGCTCTTTTTTCTGGTCTGCCACAACCTTGAATGTAGTAAAATTAGAATGAAGTAGATCGCCATTTTTATCCACAAGTTGCATGCTATACACTAGTACTCCGGGCCATGGAGGCATTGTTGCAATCAAAGGATCAAGATCCCTTTGTTCCCATGGGTTTATGGTGATCTTTTGAGTTTCAGCATTCACTTCCACCCTCTCTCCCAGCTTATTCCAACCGTAAAGATTTGTCTTTAATTCCACTTCTTCTTCTGGTACCTTGTCTGTCATAACTGATAATCTCACAGGAATTTGTATTGTTTCTCCAACATTAGCATCAGTACATAAATCTATCCCTGGAGCCAGGTAAATGTAGTTGTGCATATCGCTAAGTTTCATGCCGGCTACCAGCTCCTCCATACCTGTATATTTCATGGAGCGATCGTATTTCCAATATCCATTCCACTCATTGATCACATCGTGATGCTCGGTGTATAACCATCCGGCAATTTTGGGGTGCCGGCGAAACTCATTTATCATGATGTGATAATCCCAACTCCAGTCCACATCGCCGGTACTGCCCTCATAGCCCCAGACATTGCCACATTCGCTATTGAACATGGGGACATTGGATTGCACATTTCCTTCGGTAAAATTCCATGGAGACCCGATAAAAGTTTGTTTCGTTACATTATCCAGAAAATCTTTCCACGCATAGCCTGGCAAATAGGCATGCCAGGTATTAATATCCGTCACTACATGGTCGTAATGGTTTGGAGAATTATCTTCAACAAGTCTGGTTTTATCAAGCTGCTTGGCATGATCATACATTTCCTTTACCCATTGTTGGGTCTCTGGCTTATAACTTCGTTTCCCGTTTTCATCCTTTGAAAACAGTCCCCAGGTTTCATTGAACAACACCCATGAAAAAATCGAAGGATGATTATAGTCTCTCGCGAACATTCCCTCCATAGCCACCTTTGTTTCTTGTCGCATCTCCGCGTCTGGTTCTCCCCAGCTATTTGGCACATCTGCCATAATGAGGTGACCAAGCTTATCTGCCCAATATAGCTTTCTTGGAATCGGCACTTTAATATGTACTCGTTGTCCATTGAGGCCAATTTCTTTTGCTCTCCAAATCTCATCCCGGATAAATTCGTCTGATGGAAAAGTATAGTAACCTTCCGGATGATACGCCTGGTCGAGCGCTGTTTGCAAATAAATTGGCTTATTGTTCAAGGCCACGTATGGAATATCTGTACCTGGCAGATTGACCACACTTATTTTCCGCATACCAAAATAAGTGCGGATGACATCTGGTGATTCGCCCTGCAAAACAAGTTCAACATCATACAAATGTGGATCATCCAGGGACCAGAGTTTTGGGTTGGGAATATCAACATCAAAGGATACTTCCACAGCTCCTGATTTTACTTCAGCTTCTCCAATAGTATAATTATATTCCTCTCCGATGTGCTTGAGTTGAAGTGTAGTATTTGCCGGTATTTCCCGGTCGAAAACAGCACGTACATTTAATTTTTCCTCATCAATATCCGCAGTAAAATAAAAGTTGCTGATATAATTTGCAGGCCTTGCTTCCAGATAAACGGTTTGCCAAATCCCTTTTGCATCTCCATAGCCCTGTTTTCCAAACAATTTAAAATCATGCGGCAGATCATCGACCCGGAGATAGATATCTTGTGTTGTACCAAATTTAGCATGATCGGTAAGTTCAAATTCAAATGGGGTATATCCACCCTGGTATTGCCCAACCGGCTGACCATCTATCCAACCTTTCGTCAACCAGTCCGATGCACCAACCTTAAGGAAAATACGCTTCCCTTCCCAGTCTTCCGGTATGTTAATTTGACGTTTATACCATGCAATATCTTCTTTATTTTCAACTTCACTCAATGGCGAGCCCCATGGAAATGGAACCAATATTTTCTGTGTAAATTTCTTTTCCCCCTCAAACCAACTTTCTGTTTCACCCTGGTTTGCACCATCAAATTCAAATTCCCAATACCCATTGAGATTTATCCAGTTTGCGCGTTCAAAATCCGGTCTTGGATGTTCCGGAAGTGGAATATCTTGTACATCAGATTCCTTTTCCGAACAAGCTTGTAAAAGTGTACCAAGAAAAACAAAAAGTGCAATCCATGTAATAGAAGATCTTATTTTCATAATTAAAATTAATTGAGTTTAATCCCTAAAAATAAGGGATACGCACCAATAATTCATCGCTCCAGTTATTGAACTTTAATCATATTAGGAACAATGTCTGGAATACAGATTTCTGGACAGGATAACTGCTCGCACAAAAATTATACGCTGAGATGCAATGAAGTTAAGATTCCTCTATGTATTCCCACCAATGCGATTATATCAGAATTTGTCCTGATCCGTAGTATCATACAACTTTATCCCGGTTCAAAATTGTAAATGAAAATATATAGGTAAAACGAAATGTACGAAAGGTGGCGATCTGGGGAGTCTATTTTGGAAATCGTTTATTGATCACATCAAAAAATTCTATTACTTCTGCTTTTTCCATATCCCAGTTTTTCTTTTGCTTGAAGTTTTCATTAATAAAATCCATTGCTTCCTTAAGATTTGAACAATTATCCAGGTAATTAATTACCATTTCAAATTCATCTTTATTCCCATTGAAAAGATCATTTTCAAACATAAAACGCTGATTGATGGTGATAATTTTCCGTATGCCTTCCAATGATTTATTCGCATGAATATCAAGGATAACTTCTTTTTTTTCACTTCCCAAGGTGTCCAATAAAGTCTTCTTTTTAGAATTGAATTTTTCGTTTATGCTTCCGGTTTCACGCTCTGGATCATCTTTTGGCAATTCTTCTGAAGAATCTTCAGGATGAGAGTAAATTTTATTCAAATCAAGTGCTACAACTTTTGATAATTCCTGATGGTATAAGTCAAAATCCTCTGGCGTATCTTTAGTTGTTTCACAAACTTCATCAAATATTCTCACAGCATCATCATTGAATACGGCCTGAATTCCTTCCGTATTGAATCGGTCGATATATGCTTTGAGTAAATGGCCATTGATTTTTATATATTTTTGAATGGAGTACAGATCATTGATAGAAATTTGCTGAAAGGCAGGTTTGTTAATTTCTTGTAAATAATATTCATAAGGAGAAAATATCAACAAAATTGTTTTGTAAGTGGCTTCTTCCAGCAATGGTTTAAAATCTTCCTTGCTGATCATGATGTTTTTGGAAAGCACATTCATAAACGAAATTGCTGCATTCTGTACTTCATCCTTCTCGTAATCAAAATACGGACTTTTCAGGCTATCGAATTCAGATTTCCACTTTTCAAATAAAATCTTGAGTACAAAATAATTAATTTGTTTAGTTTCACTTAAATTCAAAATATCCTTTCCGGATATACCAATCTTCTTACTGAAAAATCTATTGATCAATTGCGCTGAATATGATTTACTATATTGATTAATCAAATGATGATTTATATTGCTCTCCATAAGGACATGATATTATTAGGCCGTAAAAATACAGCCAAATAAAAATTTATTTCTCATTCAGCCGAAAATATTTGGAGAATTTACTGAATACAATTCAGTTTAAGTTTATGATTATTTCTAATTTTGATTCAAAATAAATGGAAGAAATATGTTCATAGAGCCCAATTTTGGCAGCAAACATATTAGTGGTAAAAGTGAGACCGGATGGATTGAAGTTGTGTGTGGATCCATGTTTTCAGGAAAGACTGAAGAACTGATCAGAAGACTTAACAGGGCTATAATCGCAAATCTAAAAGTTGAAATTTTCAAACCCGTTTTAGATATTCGATATCATGAGTCCAATGTGGTGTCGCATGATAAAAAGGAAATAAGATCCACCGCAGTTCAATTTGCCAATGATATTTTATTATTGGCTGCTGATTGTGATTTGGTAGGCATTGACGAGACGCAATTTTTTGATGCTGAAATCGTAGATGTATCAGTTAAATTAGCCAACGCTGGAAAAAGAGTAATAATAGCGGGTCTGGATATGGATTATCTTGCCAAACCGTTTGAGCCCATGAACAATTTGATGGCTGTAGCGGAATTTGTGACAAAAACCCATGCTATTTGTATGAAGTGTGGTTCGATAGCAAGTTATACCTACCGGCTCGACGATTCCGATCTTCAGGTAGTGTTGGGAGAAAAAGACATTTATGAAGCCAGGTGTCGTCAATGTTATAACTTGGGGATGAGGTCTAAAAATGGTGAGGTACAAACCTAATTTCAGGCAAAATGCTTTATAAAACCAGGGGGATTTCCCTTTCATATATTAAATACCGGGAAACTTCTATAATTGCCAGAATCTATACCGAGATCTTTGGTATGCAATCCTATATCGTTAACAGTGTCAGAACCAAATCTGCCAGAACCAAGATTGCATTATTCCAGCCTTTAACTTTGTTGGACATGGTGGTTTATCATAATAAAAGAAAAGAGATAAACCGAATCAGTGAACTTAAATGTAGCTACATCTCTCTATCGATTCCATACAATATTAAGAAGACTTCGATAGCTTTGTTTCTAACAGAATTATTAAATCAAACACTTCGTGAGGAAGAAGAGAATAAGCAGTTATTTGAATTTATCCATGAATCGATCAAAATTCTTGATGGGTTGAATGAAAAATACGAAAATTTCCATCTTCATTTTATGTTGCTGTTGAGCAGGTATTTAGGAATCAAACCAGAAACAGCAAGTGACATGCTAAAGGAAGTTGGGCATACTAAATTATATGATCCGATGTTTTCTGAAAAAGTGGATTTTTTCCTTCATTCAAATTATGAAGATCATCAGCAATTGAGAAATTCAGAACGGCACGAAATATTAATGCTCATCATCGATTACTTTCGATTTCATTATGATTCCGTCAGGGAGTTTAAGTCAATTCAGGTGTTGAAAGAAATATTACGATAGATGGTTTAAAAAAAAAGCTGCTCATTTCAGAGCAGCTTTTTAGTTTATATTTTTTCGTTTATTCCTCTTTTGATTCTTCAGCAAGTAGAACTATTTTGTTATTTAAAACTTCTACAATGCCTCCGGCTACGGCAATTTCATGCTCGTTGTTCTTAGTTTCATATAAGACTTTACCTTTATCCAGAGGACTAATCAGGGCAGCATGATCTTTTAAGACTTGAAAAGAACCTTTACTTCCCGGGAAGGTAGCCGATATTATTTCTCCCTCAAATATAGTTTTGTCTGGTGTAATGATTTCTAAATGCATGTTAAACCGCTTTAATTAACTTTTAGCTTCAGCTATTAATTTTTCACCTTTCTCTACGGCTTCCTCAATCGTTCCTACGAGGTTAAATGCTGCTTCAGGTAAGTGGTCAAATTCACCATCTATGATCATATTAAATCCCTTGATAGTATCTTTGATGTCAACCAAAACACCCGGTAATCCTGTAAATTGTTCTGCAACATGGAATGGTTGGGACAAGAATCGCTGTACTCTTCTCGCCCTGTGTACCACCTCCTTATCTTCATCAGATAATTCTTCCATACCCAGAATGGCTATAATATCTTGCAATTCAGTATATCGTTGAATAATCTCTTTTACTCGTTGTGCAGTATTGTAGTGTTCATCTCCCAGTACATCAGGGCTAAGAATTCTGGAGGTAGAATCCAATGGATCTACTGCCGGATATATACCAAGTTCTACTATTTTCCTTGAAAGAACAGTTTTTGCATCAAGGTGTGAAAATGTTGTTGCCGGAGCCGGGTCTGTAAGGTCATCTGCCGGAACATAGACTGCCTGCACAGATGTAATCGAACCTCTTTTTGTAGAGGTAATTCGCTCTTGCATTTCACCCATTTCTGTGGCAAGTGTCGGCTGATAACCAACAGCAGATGGCATCCTGCCCAAAAGTGCAGATACTTCTGATCCGGCCTGGGTAAATCTGAATATATTATCTATAAATAAAAGGATATCGTTACCCTTGCCTGTTCCATCACCATCCCTGAAGTATTCAGCAACAGTAAGGCCTGAAAGTGCAACGCGCGCGCGCGCGCCGGGAGGCTCATTCATCTGCCCAAAAACCAAAGTAGCCTGTGATTTTGAAAGCTCAGTCTTGTCAACTTTTGAAAGATCCCATTTTCCCTCTTTCATGGATTTCATGAACTCTTCACCGTATTTAATCACTCCTGATTCGAGCATTTCACGGAGTAGGTCATTGCCTTCCCTGGTTCTTTCACCGACGCCGGCAAAAACAGATAACCCGGCATAAGCTTTAGCGATGTTATTGATCAACTCCATAATGAGTACCGTCTTGCCAACACCCGCGCCACCAAACAAACCAATTTTACCACCCTTTACATAAGGCTCCAATAAGTCGATAACCTTGATGCCGGTAAATAAAACTTCAGAAGATGTAGACAAATCTTCGTATTTAGGAGCATGTCTGTGAATTGGTAATTTACCTGTCGCTTTTGGCTGTGGGATGCCATCGATTGCTTCTCCAACCACATTGAATAATCTGCCTTTAATTGCATCACCGACAGGCATTGTAATTGGCGTTCCGGTTGCAATCACTTCCATTCCTCTCATCAACCCATCAGTACTGTCCATAGCAACTGTTCTCACTCGATCTTCACCAAGGTGTAGCTGGCATTCCAAAACCACTACCTGACCATCTGGCCTGGTTACTTCCAGTGATTCATAAATACTTGGGATATCTCCACTTTCTTCAAAACTAACATCAACAACCGGTCCGATTATCTGTGTTACTTTTCCTTTTTTTGACATGTTTCTTGCTAAAAAATTAGACGTTTTAAAAACAAGTGCAAAAGTAAGCTTTAATATTGTTTTTTACCAAAATCAAACATGAAAATAATCACTTTTATACTCCAGAGGAGAGAAAAATATACGCTAGTTTTTGCATATTTAAAATCAACCCGCTAATATTGCATTCCGTTTTGACACGGCAATAAATTCCTCCTTAGCTCAGTTGGTTAGAGCGGTTGACTGTTAATCAATAGGTCCTTGGTTCGAGCCCAAGAGGAGGAGCTTGAAAAAAGAGTTGCAACATATTTTGTAACTCTTTTTTTACGCTTGAGTAGATGTACAACCAATAACTTCGATTTCCTGAGTTCAATTGAAACGAAGCCGTCTCAAGAATTTCTATGCTCGGTCAAATAAAAATTTTAGTTGATACTTCATCGAAATACTTGCAATCTCTCATCTCTTACAAATTGAAAAAGAAAATCTCATTCCAAATGGAAATTGGAGTTCCCAAGGAATATTAAATTTTCTGATACTCGATGATGTAATAGTGTAACTTTCACCAAAAATCCGTTCAAATAACCATCTCGAAGGGGACAATTACGATTTGATATCCCTCATAAATCACAGATTATCAATGGTTCCCTTGTTTCAATTTTGATTACAATTTTATAATTCATTTGTCTGTTGTCTGAATCACAGATAATGGGGATTAAAGGATTACACAGATAAAATGAAAAAATAATATTCGACATGAAATTAATAATGCTGTGATGATAAAATCCGTGCAATCCATCAATCTGTGCAAATCCGTGGCTGCGAGGTAGGATTACATACTGCAAAGAGATGCCACATGGGGTTGGCCGGCAGAATACAAATATCTCCTGCCGTATTAGATTACAAATTTTCTCCTGTAGCCACCAATAATGCGTATTGTGCTTTATTGTAATCTGAAACTGCCTTTATATAGTCCAATTTTATTTTGATAAATATTTCTTGAACATGTAGGATTTCATAAGGTCGCACAGTTCCTAGTTCCTGTCTTTGAATACTTTGTTGCAGAGCTTCTCCAGCGAATTGACTCCCTTCAAAAGAAATTTTCATTTGTTCTTTTGCAATAGTTAATGCCTCCCTTGCAGCAAGGATCTCTTCATTCACTTTTGTCCTTAACTGCTCTTTTTGTGTCTGAGCAATCAAAATTCGCGAATTAAAATGTTTTAAATCCCCAGTATATATTAACCTGCCCAAAGGTATCTTCCACATCAATGATACATTCAAAGAACCTGTTGGATAAAGCTGTTTGGTTTCCGGGTATTGCGCGGGCAACATAGGCCTAACCTGTCCACTTAGTTCACCAAAATAAGAGCCGTATGTATTCAACCACAATTCAGGGATTAAAAGTCCGGTGGTAATGGTCTTTTTTTCTACTTCAAGAGAGTTTAAGTTCAATGTCATTGCGGCGAATTCCGGTCTGTTTTGATAAGCAGAATCTATTTTGATCCCGACATTGACCAGCTCATCTTCTGTAAATAGATTTAAAGGACTCAAGGTCGAATCTACATTTACTAATTTCAAACCGGGATCAAGATCCAATAGTCTTACCAACACTGCTGATTTTTTGGCGTATTCCACTTTGGCATGGAGCATTTGTATCTTTAAATGATTCAGACTACTTTTTGAAAGCAATAACTCAGATTCGTACAAAATACCAGATCGCACTTGAATATCAATTTGCCGGGATATGGTATCTGCTTGTGCCGCTAATAACTGATACGCCTGGAAATCCATTTGAGCTGCTGCAAAATCATAATAGGCATCGATGCTTTCTAATAACACTTTGTTTCGTTCGGCCTGTGTTTGATATAGAGCAGCCTCTGCTTTCAGTATTGCAGCTTTCGTTTCATAAATTCCACCTGCGAAATCCCAGTGTGCCTCCAAACCCAAACCCAACCAAAGGTTGCTACGGTCGACATCTAAAAAAAATCGACCATCGGCATTCATGGCTGCCCCCCAAAGTTGATGGGTTTGTATTCCTGCATATACATGCGGTAACCACCATTCTTTGGCTTTGGATATATTGGCAATAGCCAGTTCCTGCTGTTGTTTATATTCCTGAATTGTTAAATTATTGGCCCCGCATAATCTTAAAACCGTTTCTAAATTGATAGGTTGAATATCCTGGGATTTTATGTCCATAGCAGGAAGAAGGCAAATGAAAATCAATGCAAGACTCGGCAACCTGTAATTCTTAATTCTATAAATTAATGTTTGCATCATTTCTCTCCTTTTAAAATTGGTTCAACTAATTGACCTGGTTTTACCAGACCTTTTCCCTGTACGATTACAAGAGACTCTGTTGTAATATTTGTATTTAACACTTCAAAATAGTCTTTTCCGGAAAGTCCTTTTTGTAAAGGAATCCTTTCCACTTTATTATCCTTCACGACCAGTATAAAAGGTTCGTCCTGGTATCTGACCTGTACAGTTAATGGAAGAGAAAGTACATTTTCTCTACTTTCAATATGCATCAATACTTTGGCATACATTCCGGTAATGATATGACCTTTGGAGTTTTCAATATCAATTTCTACGCGCATGGTTTTTGAAGATGGGTCCAGGGATTTAGCTGTTCGGCTCACCTTTGCAGAAAAGTTCTTACCGGCCATTTCCGGGAAAGTAATGGTCACTTCCATGCCTGTTTTTATTGACATAGCATCTGCTTCAGGTAATGGAATTACCAGCCGAATTGGGTTAGTTTCCTGCAATTCAACGATCGCTTGTGGATCAGTTTCGGTCAGTCCACTTTGAACCATTGCCCCGGGATCAATTAATCGTTGTGTAATTATTCCACTGAATGGAGCTTTTACACGTAGAAAACTGATATGGTCTTCAATTGCATCAAGTTCGGCCTTTGCACTTAGATATTCCGCTTCCGCATCTTCTACATGTTGAATAGAAGTGAGAGCCGGCGTTTTTTCACGAATATCCCTGAGCCTTTCAAATGTGGATTGTTTGGCGTGCAGTTGCGCTTTCAGTTTCTGCTGTTGCCGGTATAATTCAGGATTATCTAATATGGCTATAACTTCTCCTTTCTTTACCTTGTCCCCAATGTCTTTTCGGATGTGTTTTACAAAGCCACTTTCCATTGCGTAAAGCATCACTTTTTTATTGGGCATGGCTGTACCGGTTATCAGAATTTCTGTATTAAATTTATTTGGTGCAGGTTTGATTACTTCTACCGTTTGAATTTTGTCAGTAGATACCGTTTCTATTCTTTCAAATTTTGATTGATTACGGCAGGAAGAAAATATCGAACCTATCAGTAAAATGACAAAAAGTAACATCCTGAACATTATTTTGTTATTTAGAATTTTCATGGGTTTTCTGTTTTAGCGATAATTTCATAGAGAATTGGAATAATATAAAGAGTGAGTAAAGTAGCTGTAAATGTACCTCCGATTACAGCAATGGCCAATGGTACATTTGCTTCTGTACCCGGACTACTTGCCATAGCTGTCGGCAACAAACCGAAAATGGTCGTGGCAGCTGTCATAAGCACGGGTCTAAAACGATCTGTTGAGCCATTAACAATAGCTTGCATTTTCCCGTGACCTTCTTTGACCAAAGCATTGATCCGGTCAATCAGGATGTTTCCGTAAGAAACGGAAATACCCACCATCATGATAATTCCCATGATGGATTGAATGCTCAAATAAGTATTGGTTGCCCACATCATTGAAGCTACTCCAATAATTCCGAGAGGAAAAGTGAAGATGATGATCAAGGGTTTACGAAAAGAACGGAACAGAGGTGTGATAATCAGGAAAGCTAAAATGATAGCCAATCCCAACCCTAAACCCAAATCACCAAACGAGCTTTTGATAATGGCTACTTCACCCTGAAAATTAACTTCATAGCCACGAGGTAATATCATGGCATCAAGTCTCTTCTGAATTTCTTCCGAAACACGACCCACATCCATTCCTTCTACATTGGCATACACATTAAACTCCCGTGTCAGGTTGTGGTGGTTGATCTCCACCGGATTGGTACCATCTGTAATTTTAGAAAAATTGCGGAAAGGAATAGTATTATCCGTTATCTTACTGCCAACACCTACATTTTGCAATACAAACTCATCATCGATCAGATTTTCAGGGTAGGTGACACCCACGTAATAGTGGTTCCCATTCTGTTCATCAATCCAGAAGGCTTTATCAAAAGTGGCGGATGAATTCAATGCCGAGACCATGTTCTTTATAGCATCTACAGGATCGACCCCAAGTTCTGCTGCTTTAATCCGGTCAATATCAATGTTCTTGGCTGGTTGGTCTAACCGTTGCAACACCCTCACATCTCTTGTTGCCGGAATGGAAACAATCGTATCCCGTATTCGCTCTGCAAGCTGGCGCAACACATTCAGGTCATTTCCTTTTACCTGGACATCAATGGGAGACGGTTTGCCTTCATTGAGCGCAGCTGTTATCATACCACCTGTATTGAAGCTGACTTCTACACCAGGAAATTGCTGATGAAAAAGTTTCCTTAAGCGTGAGGCATACTCAAAGGTGCTTACCTCATGTCCTTCTTTCAATTGTACGCCAATAAAGGCGTCTTGCGTACCTGAGTTGGGCGTATATGCTGCCGGAAGATCATAGAAAATACCAATATTGGAAATCAGTTGTTCCAGTTCATTTCCAGTTTCATTCCTCACTACTTGCTCCATGGCTATAATGGTTTTTAGAGTTTCCTGTAAAGGAGTGCCAGACTCTGTCCGTACGAGAATTTCCATTTGTCCGACGTCAGACTGAGGAAACAACTCATAACCTGTATTCTTCATTAAAAGAAGTGATCCAATAAAAATTAATCCGGTAACAATAAGTACAGGGAATTTCAATTGTAACGCACGGTTCAAGCTATTTTGATAACGAAGACAAAGTCGTTCTATAAATCGTTGAAAAAATCCAAGAGCGTTTTTTTTCTTTCGGCCATTATCTTGATTAGTTGATTTGGGTAAATGATTGCGAAATAAATACGCAGCGGTAATCGGGATTAAAGTCAGAGAAAAAATATAGGAGCCTATCATAGAGCCGGCTACCGTTATGGCCAATGGTGAAAATAGAAACTTTGTAATTCCCGTAAGGAACAATACCGGAAAAAACACCACCATAATTACCAGAGTGGACGCCAGGACCGGGTTGGCTACTTCCAAGGCAGCGTCCAACGCAGCTTGGAAAGAATTTTTACCCATCTTTAGGTGGCGGTCAATATTCTCCAGCACTACTATCGAATTGTCCACCAACAGGCCCAATACGAGGGCAATTCCACCTAAAGTGATGCTGTTGATTGATTGCCCGGTGATGTACAACACCACAAAAGCAAACAGTACTGAAAGAGGTAAACTGATAGCGACTATAAATGCAGAGCGGAAATTTCCAAGAAATAATACCAATATGATTATCACAAGAATCAACCCGCCTAAACCTGCATTGGCCAGTCCTAAAATGGCGTTTCTTACATAAGATGATTGATCGAAAATTACATTGAGTTGGACATCATCAGGCATACGCGCTTTAAGGTTGGGTATAGCTTTTTTGACTTCGTTTACAGCGGCAATGGTATTGGCGCCGGGACGTTTGAAAATAGGGAGATAGACCTGTTCTTTACCATCCACCCTTGCAATATTGGTTTGAATTGCACTGGCATCAGCTGCCCGGCCAATATCTTTGATATAGATTGGTTTACCATTTTTATAGGTGATTACTATATCATTGAAATCGGCAACATCTATAATCATCCCTTTGGCATCCACTCCATAATTAATATTTCCAATCTTGGCAATTCCCGACGGAATCATAGTAGTGTTTTTCTGAATGGCTGCATTCACTTCTGTTTGTGAAATACCAAATGCTTCAAGTTTAGCTGGGTCTACAAAGATGTAAATCCTTCTGAGTGTTCCACCGTAAGCAGCTGGGGCAATGATTCCCTTCACACTACTTAGCATTTGACGAAGGTTATAGTAGGCTACATCATACAACTCTTTGCCACTTTTTACATCACTACTCACTGTCAGCAGCATGAGCGGTTTTGAAGCCGTTGGATCAAAAGGCTGCACCATAGGAGGAAGAGTGCCCGGAGGTTGATAATACATGTCGCTCATGGCGTAGGATGAAGTATTGGCCATGGCTTCTGCCGGTATTATATCTTCGCCATAAAAGTTGGTTACGATGCTCACGCCCATCAGGCTTTTGGATAGCTGCTTTTCTATTCCGGGCGATTGTCCGGTCCAGCGTTCCATTCGGCTGGTGATGTCTTTTTCTACGACTTCAGCAGGCATACCCGGATAGAGGGTTAATATCATCATTGCAGATTTTTTAAATTGAGGCAGGATGTCCACGGGCATCCTTGGGATTAGCACTCCCGCCAGCACTACCACAATAATGGCAAATACAAGCACCAGGTATGGATTTTTAAAGGATATTTTTATCATGTAAACAATATTTTAACTCCAAAAGATAAACGTCTGATTCGTTAGGTAGGCCAGTCAACCCTGCGCCAATTATCAATTTATTGAGATTTCACACGAGTTTAATTATAATAAATTCTCCAATGTAATTATCGTGGAAATCGGTTATTTCTGGCAATACCATTCTAATTCCCGAAAATGGGAATAAGACCTACTTTATTCAAATCGTGAAAAAGCAGGCATCTAACAGAAAATGGGTGGACCTCGATCTGAAATGGATTTAAAATGTGGGTCAGAATTGCTCCTTGCCTCCGGTAACTGAATAAAATTGGTTTCATATTCAGGTAAAACATGAAGATCAAAAAGAATAGTGGCAATGGCAATAGATTGTAATGTTGGTTTTGTCTTGGCTTTTTGAGGTTGTTGACAATTATCAATTTGAGAAGAGACATGCTTGCAATCCATTGGTGGCCAAAATACGGTATCTGTTCCTTTATATTGTTTCCTGAGTTCACAAGGGCTTGGGCCGTCATGTTCATGATGGTCATGACCAAAAGGATGCGTGGTGCATATCAATTGCCAGGGGAATAGCATAATTCCCATGACAAATAGTAGCAATATGGATTTGATCATCACCATAATCTGCAAATATAACAATTCAGTGGCGAATGGAAAAGATTTCATTTGTTGTTTATATAATGCTGTAGAAGAAACATTGTTGTTAATAGAAATGATAAATGTAATTAAAATGGCTCTACTGTTATTTTAAAGGAAATCTTTGTTTCAAATGACGCCCGCCTGCCGCGAGGCAGGGAAGACCGAAGTCTGGAGCCTGCCTGTCGGCAGACAGGTCGGAAGAAAAGACTTCCAAAATATGCATTTATTAAAGTATCTAAATCCTGCAGAGCTTTTTACACTTTTTTTGCTTCGGTCTCCGGTCTTCCGACCTGCCTACCGGCAGGCAGGCTTCTGACCCCATTTATTATCTTTCATTAAATTCAGGGTAGAACCATTAAAATTAAACAGTTCTTAACACCATTAAATAAGATTAAGACCTGGCATGCTTTTGATTGCATTATCATCAAAATATTATAATTTTGGTCGCAGAGTTGGAGCTACCTGTTGATTCAAGAACTTTAATGTTATATTTAATCCAACCTTTGTTGTTGAAAAAACCCATAAATAAACAAATTCATAAACCTGATTTTAAGAAAATATGAAATTAATGAAGCACAATTTTTTAGCAATTTTAGTACTGGCCTTTATAATTAATGCTTGTACAAATGATAGTTCATCCGAAAAAAAACTTCCGCAACCCGATCCGGACAATGCCGGGATTAAACTTCCTGAAGGCTTTGGCGCTATTGTTACCGCAGATAACCTGGGCAAAGGGAGACATATTGCTGTGAATGACAATGGGGATCTTTATGTAAAACTACGACGTTTAAAGGATGGGCACGGAATCATTGCCCTGAGAGATAATGATGGAAATGGAATTATGGATGAACAAAAAGGATTTATGCCCTACGGAGGAACAGGTCTTGGCATTCACAATGGATATCTTTATTGCTCATCAGATTCCAATGTGTATAGATATAAGTTTAAAGAAGGAGAGTTGGTTCCATCTTCTGAGATGGAGTTAATCGCCACCGGTTTTCCAAAACAAGGTCCACATGCCGCAAAACCCATTACTTTTGACAATGATGGCCATATGTATGTAACGATTGGAGCGCCCGTAAATGCTGGGGAAGAAAAGGCATTTTCCGTGGAATCAAATGGCGTGGATCCTAGTCCGTATATTACACGGCAAGCAGGAATTTGGCAATTTGATGCCAATGAACCCAATCAAAACCAACAAGAAGCCTACCATTATGCAACCGGCGTGCGCAATGCAATGGCAATGGATTGGAATTCCGAAACTAATGCCCTTTACGCAGTCAATCATGGCCGCGACCAGTTGAGCGTTTTCTGGCCAAAGGTTTTTACCCCTGAACAAAATGCGAATCTACCAGGAGAGCAGTTTATCAAAATCAATAAAGATCAGGATTACGGCTGGCCGTATTGTTACTATGATGCCGAGCAAGGAAAACAAATGGTTGGGCCAGAGTTTGGTGGCGACGGTACAAAAACAGAAAGATGTGAAGGAATTGAACCTGCATTGCTAGGCCTTCCTGCTCATACTGCTCCCAACGATTTAATTTTTTATACTGGAGATATGTTTCCCGAACGGTACAAGAATGGCGCTTTCGTAGCGCTTCATGGTTCATGGAATCGAGCGCCATTCCCTCAAATGGGTTATTCTGTGGTATTTATTCCATTTAAAAATGGTAAGCCAACTGGAGAATACGAAGAGTTTGCCACGGGTATAGGAGGTAAGGATGAAATAAATTCTCCTAAAGACGCGATGTATCGTCCTACTGGATTAGCTCAAGGCCCGGATGGATCGCTCTTTATTTGTGATTCTGTAAAAGGTCGTATTTGGAGAATTTATTATTACAAGTAAATGAAGTTCTCAAACAATGCAGGACGGTTTAATTACCTCCGGCAAAGAGTAATGTCGTATTAAATATTGACCAATTAAACATTAAAGAGATAGCCAAAGCTGGGAATTTAATTGTGAATAGCGATTAATAAAAAGAGTGAAGTATCATGTATATCATCAGGTTCAAACCAGATGATTTCATTTGGAACCTATAGTTGTACGGACTAAAAGACAGATCAAATGAGAATATTATTATTTACATTCGTTGCTCTGGTTCTTTTGCAAAACTGCACAAATCCAAATTTGCGCGAAAAAGAAAGGATTATTGGAGTAAAGATTTACGATCATCAGGGTAGTTTTAAACAGTTAGTCGGGGAATGGAAATCGATTGGAATCAATACGGCTTTTGTTGGTAAAAAGTTATTAACAAACAGGGGTTTTCGTCAGGAAGTCAATAAAAATGAGATAACAACTTTTGTCATTTTGCCGATATTTTTTGATGAGGATGCATTGAATGCGGACCCTGGATTATTTGCCATAAAATCTAACGGAGAGCGTGCAGTTGAAGATTGGGTAAAATTTGTTTGTCCGTCCAATGATAATTTTAGAGAGGATAAAATAAATTCAATCATACAATTGGTCAAAGAACATAATCCTGATGGGTTAAGTATAGATTTTATCCGGCATTTTGTGTATTGGGAAGCAGTATATCCAGAGGTGCCAAGCTCCTCATTGCCGAACACATGTTTTGATCCTGTTTGTATCTCTAATTTTCAGGAATATTCTGGCGTGAAATTACCGGATTCTTTAGATGAAACTGAAACACAATCTTTCTGGATATTGCAAAACATGCCAAATGAATGGACATCATGGAAATGCATGCTTATCACTAGTATGGTAGAAGAAATAGTGCAAAAAGCCAAAGAGGTTGATCCGGATATTTTGATAAATGTGCATATTGTTCCATGGAGACAGGGTGATTTTGACAATGCAATTAATTCCATAGCCGGTCAGGATGTGAAGGCCCTTGCTGAATTTACAAATTATCTTTCGCCAATGGCCTACGCACATATGGTAAAACGTGATGCTGGTTGGGTGCATGCTGTCGTGAAAGATTTATACCAACACACACAAGAAAATATCCTGCCTAGCATCCAGGTCAAGGAGGAATATCTTACTGACACATTGAGTAGTCAAGTGTTTCAGGAGAATCTTGAATATGCACTGTTGGAGCCGTCAAAAGGTGTAGTCTTTTATTCGTGGGAACACCTTGAAAAAGATCCATGGAAAAAGGAGATTATTAAGAAAATAGTATTCTAAGGACTTTCGATACTAATTCAAAGAGACTGATTTCACTCATACTGTTTGCTTTATCAATTAATTTGCCGCATTGAATCAATAGGTGTACGACAAAAGTCCCTAAGTCCAAATACTTCTTTTTTTTATTTCACGCCATACCCTAAAGCTAAAAAAAGAAGTTTTTGGAATTCCCCTTCAGGGGAAATAGGGGTAAAAAGGAAATTTTGTCGTACACCCAAATCGATTTATTAACTATTAGTTATTTATCGGCTCTATGATGAACTTGAAAATCAGCTGAATTGTGAAAAAATATTTTGAAATACGTAGTATCAATTTAAGGAAATCAATGATAATTTGGCTACTTCCATTATCTTCGGGATTTTTAACATATTTGTGACCTATGAGTAAATTGATTATTGGTAGTCATGCAGAATTTGAACAATACATTGGAAAAGAATTAGGTGTTTCAGATTATGTGACTATCACACAAGATAGAATTGACAAGTTTGCAGAGGCTACCCTCGACCATCAATGGATTCATACGGATCCTGAGCGGGCAAAAGCGGAAGGAAATTTTGGATGTACCATCGCACATGGATATTTAAATATTTCCATATCTCCTTACTTGTGGAAGCAAATTGCCGAAATCAGAAATCTAAATATGATGATCAATTATGGGGTAGAGGATCTTAGATTTAATCAACCTGTATTGGTAAATAGTGAGGTTCGGCTGAGAGCAGCATTGCATTCTTTGGTTAATCTCAGAGGAATTTCGAAGTGTCATTTGAAAGTGGATCTGGAAATTAAAGGAAATAAAAAACCAGCCTTTTCAGGGTTTCTTGTATTTCTCTATTTCTTCAATAACAATAAATAATCACGTTTTAATTTTTTCTATAGCAATAAATATTTTCAGTAATGAAAATAATATCGACCAATATAGGATCAGTAAAATCCATTCAGTGGAAAAATGAGACAATAACTACAGGAATATATAAACTGCCGGTAAATGATTCTATTTACCTTGGAAATCGTGGTGTACTGGGAGATTATATCAATAACCTGAAAGTTCATGGTGGACTAGACAAGGCTTGTTATGGATATGGGGAAAATTATTACGAATACTGGAAAAAATTATACCCGGATCTGGAATGGACTTTTGGCATGTTTGGAGAAAACCTGACTATTTCTGATGTTGATGAAGCTGAAATAAAAATTGGAGATATTTTTAAAATAGGAGAGGCAATTGTACAAGCCTCTCAGCCCCGCCAACCTTGCAATAAATTTGCTGCCAAATTTGGTTCCACAAATGTGATCAGGCAATTCATCGATTTTGACCATCCGGGAGTTTATTTTCGGGTAATCAAGGAAGGAAAGGTACAAGTCGATGATGATTTTAAATTGGATCTTAGAAACCCAAAAGCCCTCTCAATTCAACAAGTCTATCAATTGCTATTCTCTAAGAAGGGTATGGTAAATGAGGAAATGGCCAGGGAGTCACTTTATGATTCCAATCTTTCAACTAGTGCAAAGAATACTATACAACGACATTGGAAAGTTTAAAACCTATTTGATGCAAACTCCATTCATTATATTAATGATAAAATAGGTGCTTATATAAAAAATATAAATCAATTTAAACCAACCGGTCTATTTAAACGTATTAATAAACCAATGGGATACAAACACAATATTGAAGACATCATTTCAAAAGGTACAGAACTGTTCCGTAAGAGGGGATACAACAATGTTGGTATCAATGAAATTTTAAAGGAGTGCGATATCCCAAAAGGTTCTTTCTATAACTTCTTTAAAACCAAAGAAGATTTTGCGGAGAAAGTGATTGATACCTATGGAGTAAATAGCCTGAAAATGATTATCAATGCATTGGCAGATAATTCTGCGTCTCCATTGAAACGACTAAAGCAATTTTATTCCATGTTGATAGAAATTAATGAGAAGGATGGATTTGATGCAGGATGCCTGGTGAATAATTTTTCAGTTGAAGTTGGCGGATTTAATTCAACTATTTCTAATGCGACAAATAAAAGCTTTAATATGTGGGTTTCTGAAATTGCTAAATGTGTGAAAAAAGGCCAGGAGCAAGATGAAATCATTAACACAATTCCAGCCGATGATATTGCTGAATATATCCATGCGGGATTATCCGGAGCATTTTCCAGAATGAAAGTTAACCGGGATCGAACTTATCTGGATAAGTGGTATGCTATGACCTTTAATTTTATTACAAAAACTTAAGTATATATTTTACTTAGAAATAAACAAACCAGTCTACTTACAGCCTGTCTATAAAGTCAGAGTCTGTTCAGAATGTTCGAGATCAAGGCTTGCACAGTTTCTGAAAAACAGAGTTTACGAATGTAAATGA